>ERZ808046.149-NODE-149-length-89181-cov-16.150375_pt1 | contig 89181 bp, 87 predicted proteins | sample MGYA00380196_ERZ808046 | MGnify/ENA primary metagenome ERZ808046 (study PRJEB31490, sample SAMN06133421) | mouse gut metagenome | isolation source: Z6_2 | host: mice | place: China: Chengdu | collected 2015-05 ... | reverse complement strand
CGAAGATATCCAGGACATGGATTTAACAACTGCGCTCCAAAGCCTGATGGCTTTGTTTGTGGAGCATATTAAAACATCATCAGCAGATGTCACAGCCTGTATAAAAAGTAAAGTGACCTATTGGATGAGCTTTCAAGCCGCATTTATACAGGAGTTATTTAGAAATATCTGCTGGGAAAGTTGGGTAAATAAAAAATATATACAAATTTATCTGTTGAGAATCTCTATCTCTCCAATAAATATATCACAAAGATGTGCTAATTGCAACATTTTGCCTATAATCTCGCTCCACCTGTAATATTTCAGTTCCCCTTCTGGACCAATACAGCACATGGTCGTTCGGACTGCTCTGCTATAATCATTCATCCATAGTTCAACGCCCCTTTTCTTTTATTCTATGCAGAAAAGAGGCGTATTCACAATTTATTTACTCATGCGTATACCGTGGCATTTCCACCGCAGTCCGCACAAACCTATGAGGCGACGATCTTTCCATCAATAAACACGGTCTTTACACCGCCGTCATACTGGAGCGGATCCCCGTCCCAGATCACCAGATCCGCGTCTTTCCCCGGCTCTAAGGTTCCGATTCTGGAATCCAGTCCCAGGTATGCAGCCGGATATGCAGTCACGCCTTTTATGGCCTCCTCTCTGCTTAGGCCGCGGTCTGTCATCAATATGAGCTGGGTCTGTAAAATTTCCAGGCACATGGACGGATGGCCGGTGGAGATGGCGGCGTGAATGCCTTCCTTTTCCAAAACCGCTCCCAGAGCCAGGGACTGTCCCTTCTTTTCCTCAGAAAACGAAGTTCCATACAGAGGTCCGATCACAAAGTGGAAATCTTTTCTGTCCAGATCTTTTATGACAGTATATGCGTCATAAGCCATGGTAAGCACATAGTTGAGGCCAAATTCCTCACCGATTCTTACGGCAGTCTCCATATCGTTGGCCTTCATGGCCACCATCTGCACCGGCATTCCGTCAAATACTCTGGAAAGCGCGGCCAGCTCCATCCGATATTCCTGCTTTTCTCCGGCTTTCTCTTTTCTGGCATATTCCTTCGCTTTCAGGAGAATCTCCCGTATCATGGCTGCGGAGGCCAGTCTGGTCTGCGGAGATTTGTTCTTGGAACCGTATTTTTTTCTGGGACCACTTGCAAGGACAAAGCGGTATGCCGCCTCCGGCTTTATGATTCTCTTTTCCCGGCTGTCTCCGGCAGTTTTCACCGCCGCGCAGGTTCCTCCGATTAAGTTGGCATCGCCGGGTCCTGTGACCACCGAAGTCACGCCTGCCCGAAGCGCCATCTCAAACCCCTCATCTTCAAAATTCAGGGCATCATAGGCACGAAGCTCCGGCATAATGGGGTTTTCGTCGTCTCCATCATTTTCCTCAAACCGGTGTATCTGGCTGTTGATGCCAAGCTGGCAGCTTGGCTCCACAATGCCCGGAGTTACAATGGCATTCAGAGCGTCCAGAACTTCTTCGCCCTCCTCAGGTTCCAGGCAGTCTGCCACTTCCTTTATTTTTCCTTCCGCAATTCGGATGTCTTTTTGCTCTTCAAAGATATCTGCTCCATCAATAAGCATGCAATTTTTGATAATCATCTTTGGCCTCCCTCCTGTTATGCCTGATACTGAATTTTTCCGTTGATCAGTATGGTTTCCGGTCTTCCTCCTGCTTTAAACGGCTCAGAAGCCCAAATCACTACGTCTGCATTTTTCCCCGGCTCAATGCTGCCGATTTCCTGTTCCATGTCCAATGCTCTGGCCGCACGGATGGTTACACATTGATATGCGGTTTTCTCAGAAAGACCATGTTTTATTAAAACCGCGACCTGCGGCAGAAATCCCTCCATGGGGATCACATGGGAGTCGGTGGTCAGTGTGAATTCCACTCCGGCCTTTTCCAAAATAGCCGGAGCGTCATACCGTTTGTCCTCCACCTCCAGCTTGCTTTTTCCTCCAACGGTGGGGCCAATGATATAGTGAGCACCTGCTTCTTTTAAATCATCGATCATCTTCCAGCCCTCAGTGCAGTGCTCAATGCTTAAGTTAAGTCCGAATTCCTTTCCCACACGGAGCGCCGTCAGAATATCATTGGCCTGATGGGCATGAATTTTCACCAGCATGCCGTCAAAAGCCCGCATCAGGGAATGCATAGCCAGGTCATATGTAAAAGTAGATTCCTCCCCGTTTTTTACCTTTTCTTCATGGGCCAGCCATTTTTCCCGATATGCCTTCGCTTTATAAAAGGCCTGGCGCATTAAAGCCGCGGAACCCATACGGGTGGAAGGAGCCAGCCCCTTTTGTCCATAGGAAACCTTGGGATTCTCTCCCAGAGCCATCTTAAGGGCTGCCTCTTCTTTTATAATACGTTCCTTTAACGTATCTCCGGCTGTTTTTAAATACGCAAATGTACCGCCCATGACATTTCCGCTTCCAGGGCCAACAGCCACGGTAGTTACTCCCGCATGAAGGGCTTTTTCAAATAATTCTGAATGAAAATCAATGGCATCAATGGCCCGCAGTTCCGGATGAATGGGCCCGGTCATTTCATTGCCGTCCTGACCGTCGCTGTCGATGACGCCCAGGTGACAGTGGGGCTCAATAAATCCCGGCGTCACTAACTTCCCGGCCGCGTCAATGACTGTGTCTTCCGGTCCGGGTATCACTTCTTTTTCTACTTTTGCAATTTTCCCATTTTCCACAGCCACATCATAGGTCTCTTTGTAGATCCCGGCCATGGAAATTAACGTACCGTTTTTGATAATCAGCATAACTCTTCTCCTTTTTTCTTTTTCTTTCCTTCCTCGCGAAGCGTCTTAAAGAAGTCTTTTAACATCTGGGAGCATTCCTCGCGGAGAAGTCCGATTTCTGTCTCCACCTGGTGATTGAATCCCTCCTCATGGAGCATGTCCAGAACAGAGCCGGCGCATCCGGCCTTTGGATTCATGCATCCGATCACCACCCGGGGAATCCGTGCCTGGACGATGGCCCCGGCACACATGGGACATGGTTCCAGCGTCACGTACATGGTACATTCCTCCAGACGCCAGTCTCCGATTTTTTTGCATGCCTTTTTTATGGCTATGATTTCTGCATGGGCCAGGACGTTTTTGTCAATGGTGCGGCGGTTGTAGCCGCGGCCGATGATTTTTCCGTCATGAACAATGATGCAGCCAATGGGAACCTCTTTGAGGGCCGCCGCTTTTTTCGCAAGGCGGATGGCCTCCCGCATGTATTTTTCTTCCTGTGTCATGTGTCGTCTCCAATACTTTTATGGCTTATAAAAATAGCTTACTCTTCCAGGCCATGTACTGTCAAGCTCTTTAGTTCAGATATTCCGTTACACCGCCCTCTGTTAGTAAAAGTTCAGATAGCCTGAACTGTTACCCTCTTTACTTTCCGTATAAAACCGAATATACTGGTATCGCCCACTTTAAATAGCAATACGTTTCGCTGGTCTGTTTTCCCGAAAAAAATGCTCAGCGCAGTGGGTAAAAACATGTGAAACAGGTGATAGTTTATGAAAATATGTGGTTTGCAGAAAACAACCCTTTTAGATTTTCCCGGTCATGTAGCCGCCACAGTATTTACCGGAGGCTGTAATTTCCGGTGTCCCTTCTGTCATAACAGCGAGCTACTTGGAAACGATGTGCCCTCCGTTTTTACAGAAGAACAGGTCCTTTCTTTTCTTAAAAAACGGAAAGGGATTCTGGAAGGGGTTGCCATCACCGGCGGGGAGCCTACGCTGCAGCCGGATCTGGATATTTTTATGGGGAAAATCCGGAATCTGGGTTTTCAGATTAAACTGGATACCAACGGATATCAGCCGGAAGTTCTTAAGAGACTCTGTAAGGAGGGCCTTGTGGACTATGTGGCCATGGATATTAAGACATGTAAAGAACGGTACTCCGAAGTTGCCGGAATACCGTCCATTCAAATAGAAAAAATAGAAGAGTGTGTCGATTTCTTAAAGTCCGGAACTGTTCCTTATGAATTCCGCACCACAGTCGTCAGAGAGCTGCATTCCGCAAATGACTTCTCAAAAATCGGTCCATGGATTTCCGGAGCCTCCCAATATTTTCTCCAGAATTTTACAGATTCCGGAAATGTGCTGCATCCTGTATTCACCAGTTGTTCCAGAGAAGAACTAACGGCTTTTATGGAAATCGTGAAGCCCTATGTGGAATTCACGGCGCTCAGAGGCATTGACTACCAGTAACAACTCAGATACTCCATAAAATAAAGCTGCATGCAGCCATAACTACCGCTTTGCGATGTTTTGCACACCCGCGGCCTAAGTTTTCACTTAATCAGTGCGATGAATGTACAGGTCTTCCTGAGCTGTTACGATTATTTAGCCACATATGGCTGTCAGCGTATTTTAATATCCGTGTACCAGTAACCAAAGCGGCCATCATTGGGTGGCTGCTTTTTTGACAGGACGAAATTTGGGAAACCAAACATAGATGCCATATACTTTTCGTTACTGTAATAGTGGCCCGGGACTCCAATTAAATAACGGGGATTGCCGTTTTTTCCTCCCAGCCGCACTAAAATAAGATACCGGAAATTATAATAGCCATGGAGCAGGAAACTGTTGTTCCCATAAATCCAACTCTCCCGCGGCAGGCGTCCGATATCCTGAGGGCGGATTGTCAGAATCTCACAGCCGTTTTCATGGTCAAAGGGCTGAATTTTCGGGTAGGATTTTCGAAGCTCCTGCCACAGCTTTTCCGGGTCCGCTGACAAATCTTCAGTTTCCTGAAGATATTTCAAAACCTCAGGATTTTCTAATTCGGGAGACCGCATAACAGGCTCCTCCTGGGAACGGTTTGTATTTATGGCTTCCCCGGCCGTCTTGGATACCCCGGCTGATGGCGCTGATGGCCGAATCCCAGCTGATGACTGAATCCCGGAGGATGGCTGCATTATCCGGGCCGGTGCCGCAGAGGTTTTGGGCGTCGCCGCCGTTACCGGAGGGCGGGGCAAATCTAAAGTTGGAAGAATTTCTCCGGATGTCGGCGCCGGCTGGCATGCCACAGGCCCGGATGCTCTGAAGACCGGAGGAAACGGCTCTGGCGACACTGTCTCCGGCATCCGGACGGCCTGGGAAACCGGCTCTGACGGTGCAGACTCCGGCATCCGGATGGCCTGAGAAACCGGCTCTGACGGTGCAGACTCCGGCATCCGGGCGGCCTGGGAAACCGGCTCTGATGGCACAGATTCGGGTATCCGGACGGCCTGAGAAACCGGCTCTGACGGCGCAGGTTCCGGCATCCGGATGGCCGGGTCTTCTTCTGAAACCAGGTTTAGTGGTCTGGGTACAGAGGGCTCTTCAGGAAATGCCCTGGGTTCCGGGAGTTTTTCAGAACCCGCCGGAGACTCAGCCTCCACAGACACAGGAGCCCTGACCGTTTCTCCGACTTCAGCCGCACGAGCCAGCTCTTCTTCACGCGTAATCTCTTCCTCAATCTCCTTTACCACCCTGGAAATTGTCTGGCTGGTCTTTATTTCTTCGATTCCCGGCAGAACATCTTTTGCTTCTGCAATCTGTGTCACCGGGGCAACGGCATCTTCCCAGATGGTGGTATAGGAGCGCCATGCATTTTTCACATCATGCACTGTCAGCCCATAGTATGTATCCAGCCCGTCTCCGTTTCCCTCCACATTCCTTATGTCTACCGTAGCCCGGAATTCTCCGATTCCATTACGGATGAAAATGTTTCCCAGAAATGCTTCCCCTCCGTTCTTATTGAGAAGGTACACTCCAATGGCATTGCCGCCCACATACACTTTCTTCACACTGAGGTTCATCCGACATTGTCCGTTTCTGGATTCCAGCTTTACAAACCCCACATTTTTTCCTTTTTCTTTCCCTTCATATTCATAAATATAGGAAATCAATCTCCGATAATCAGACATATTTTCCTCCCATCCGCAAATGCTAACTGCTCAGATATTTCCTGGGCAGTTATGGTATACGGCTATTTAGAATCGCCTGCGGCGATGGAGCGTATACCTGCGACCGCTGTGTTTTCTTAATATATAATTCACCCGGGGAGACAAATTCACCCCTCTGCTATACATTGTATGTCAGAGGGGCGAAAAAATATGCATCTAATATTTTCTGTTTTTAGAACCATTCAGTACTCACAGTTACCCGCATTCTACTTTCTTATGGCACCGGACTTTACTGCTGCCTCAGCAACACGTTTTGCCACATGCTCAGCCACTCCCGGTTCCAATGCTCCGGGAATAATATACTCCACATTCAGCTTATCATCCGTTACCAGCTCGGCAATCGCATGGGCCGCGGCTACTTTCATATCATAGTTAATGTCTCTCGCCCCGCAGTCCAGGGCGCCGCGGAAGATTCCCGGAAACGCCAGAACGTTATTAATCTGGTTCGGGAAGTCGGAACGTCCGGTACCCATGATCTTTACCCCTGCTGCAATGGCTTCATCGTACATGATTTCCGGAGTTGGATTTGCCATTGCAAATACGATGGGATCTTTGCTCATGGTCTTTATCATTTCCGGCTTTAAGGCACCCGCAACGGATACACCGATGAAAACGTCCGCCCCCACCAGGGCATCCGCCAGAGTACCGCGTTTGTCTTCCAGATTTGTGATATCGCAGAGCATCTTTTTGTGGTCTTTAATGCCAATGCCGCGGTCTTTATAAAGGATTCCGTTCTCATCACATGCAATAATGTGCTTCGCACCAGCCGCCAGAAGCATTTTAATGATGGCCGTTCCGGCAGAACCTGGTCCGTTCAATACCACATGAATTTCGTCGATTTTCTTTCCGACCAGTTTCAAGGCATTGAGAAGCGCGGCTGTTACTACAACCGCAGTTCCGTGCTGGTCATCATGGAACACCGGAATATCCAGTTCCTTCTCCAGTCTTTCCTCCACCTCAAAACATTTGGGGGAGGCGATATCTTCCAGATTAACGCCGCCGAAGCAGGGGGCAATGGCTTTCACTGCCCTGATGATTTCCTCTGTATCTTTCGTATCCAGGCAAATCGGAAATGCATCCACGTTTCCAAATTCTTTAAAAAGAATTGCTTTTCCTTCCATGACCGGCATGGCGGCTTCCGGTCCGATATCTCCCAGGCCCAGGACAGCCGTTCCGTCAGATACAACCGCCACAAGATTTCCTTTTGCCGTATACTTATATACTTCCTTTTTATCTGCATGGATTTTCCGGCAGGGCTCCGCAACCCCCGGGGTATAGGCAGTACTTAAATCATCCCTGGTTTTCACCGGTACCTTACTCACCACTTCGATTTTTCCTTTGTGTTTTGCGTGAAGCTTCAGGGCTTCCTCGTTAAAGTTCATGTGCTTTTCTCTCCTTTTTCTGTACAGCATTTAACTTTTCCTGATATTAAAATACCACACTCTCTGATAAAGTACAAGTCCTTTACAGGGGCCTGCCCCGGCGAAACGAGGGCATTTCGTAACAGATAGCCTGAACTGTTACGGCATTTCACCGAACTGTTATGACTATTTTAACAGAAAGTGATTCCTGTCAAATTCCAGAATCCCTTCATCCCTCATTTTACAAAGTGCATTGGACATGGCGCTTCGGTCCACCGACAGAAAATCAGCAAGCTGCTGGCGGTTAAAGGGAATGTCAAAGGACGGACATCCGGCTTTCAGTGACTGTTCAGAAAGGTAAGATAAGAGTTTTTCCCTTGTAGACCGCTGGGACATATGCTCTAATTTATGAGTCAGAGCTTTGTTTTTTAAGGCCAGCACAGAAAGAAGATTCCGAATCAGTCTTCCATGAAACTGGCATGCAGATGGACATGTGGTCAAAATCCGGTTCACATTTAAAAGCAGAACCGTGCTGTTTTTCACAGAAACCGCATTATTGAGGATTCCTTCATTTCCCAGGCAGGCGTAAACCTCTCCGAACAGCTCTCCCTCCGATATTTCATTTAAAATGCTGAGATTTCCCCAATAGTCCTCTTTCTGGATGTGAATACTCCCCTCCAGCAGCATAGCCACATTGGTAATGCACTCTCCCCTGCGGAATACATATTCTCCTTTCTGGTAATTTCGTATCTCTGCCGACAGACATCCCATCATAGTTCCAAGTTCATCTTCTTCAATTCCGTAAAACAGTCTGGTTTTCTTTAACAGCTGCAAATATTTTTTCATTGTCATCACCTTCGTTGTTTATACAACAGATTTATTTCGATTATATTATTATAATGGAGACACAAAGTCAGGGAGCCATAAACGGAACAGAATCTGGCATGGGTCCGAATTGTAATAAAACCTTAATCAAAACCATTGCGAAAAAAATGAATTTGGGAGGATGAAATCTTGATCAGAAAAATTATTCATATTGAAGAGGAATTATGTAACGGCTGCGGCGCATGTGCTGCAGCCTGCCATGAGGGTGCGATCGGAATGATAGACGGAAAGGCAAAACTTCTCCGTGATGACTACTGCGATGGTCTGGGCGACTGTCTTCCCACTTGTCCAACAGGAGCGATCTCCTTCGTGGAACGGGAGGCCGCTGCCTATGATGAGGCTGCTGTAAAGGCAGCTAAACAAAGCAGGCACAGTGCCTCGCCCTGCGGATGCCCCGGTACCAAAGTACAGACCATCTCCCATGAACAGAGCCAATCTGCTGCTCCCATGGCATTCCCTGTATCAAGCCAGCTTTCCCAGTGGCCTGTGCAGATTAAGCTTGTACCTGTCAATGCCCCTTATTTTCAGGGTTCCAATCTGCTGATCGCCGCTGACTGCACAGCATATGCCTATGGAGATTTTCATAGTAAGTTCATCAGGAACCACGTAACTTTAATTGGATGCCCCAAGCTGGATGAAGGTGATTATACAGAAAAGCTCACTGCCATTCTTCGTGAGAATGACATTAAGAGCCTTACCATCGTGCGGATGGAAGTTCCCTGCTGCAAAGGTATCGAGCAGGCGGCAAAATCAGCGTTACAGGCCAGCGGCAAGTTTATTCCCTGGCAGGTTGCCATTGTGTCGACGGATGGCAGAATAAAAAATGAGTAGGGGGAAGCGGTATGGAGAACCTTCGGGATGAATTAATCGGAGCGTTGGTTGGTCTTTCCCGCGCCTTAAACGGAGACAGGCCAGACCATGAAACCCATATGGTAATGCTCCGGGGACTCTTTTCGGTCACCGGTTTCCTCCCCCTGGATGAATCAGTGTCTTCAAAACAGATTCAGGATATCATGGATAAAAAAAATGCTTTGATTCCAAATTGCCTCAACTGTGCATCGCCCTGCGGCAGAACCCTTAATTACGACATGAACCTGTTTCGGAATTCTGAAGAATCGGTGCGATCTCTGAAAACAGTACTTTTAACCGGCTTATGCCAGATGTCCGTTTATGCTTACCATGCAATAATGCTCGGATATTCTGACCCGGACATAGACGCTTTTTTCTATGAAGGACTTTTTGCAATAGGGGAAAACTGGCATCAGGAATTTCTGATTCCGGTTATTTCGAAGCTGGGAAACATGCAGATAAAGTGCATGGATTTATTCGAAAAAGCCAACAGAGACGTTTACGGACATTCCGTGGCTGCTGTTTTACCGTTTCCTCTTTCTGACAGAAATCATGTCTTAAAGTGATTTTGTATTTTGCACAGGCTCCCTTTTCGCCATTATTAACGAACAGGAGCCTGTGTTTTTCCTCACTTCTTATGTTGTTGGTAAAAATCTTTCAAATCTTTTTTCACATGATCCGGCAGTTGTGTCTTCCTGACGCCACAAATTGCACCCTCCAGCGCCAGCAGTCTGTGGATACAGGCCGACTCATCTATCTCCTGAATTTTCAGCCATGCCTGTTTCGCGCCCAGCGCTTTCAAATCGCCTTCTGTAAAAATCCCAGCCTGATTAAGCTGCATCTCTACAACGGCTCCTATATTTGGCAGCTTTGATAACTGTCCCATATCTGTACCTCCCATAATTGTTCGGATACTCTCCGAACTTTCCTCCTCAGAAATCCATTTACATATTTTTATACCTGCATCCGGTTTCGTAATAGTCTTTCATCACATCTTCCGGTACCATACTTCCTCCGGTTCCCCATACGATATGAACTGCATTCTTCATTACATGTTCCAGATTCATCTGCTTAACATATCTGTGCCCTTCTTCTGTACCACAAACCCAGCATGGACCAGCCATACCGACCAAAGCGCTGGGTTCCAGATAAATCTCTTCCGAATCAGCCAGTTTTGCAAGCAGCCGATACATGTGTTCATCTGTGACGGTATAGCTTCCACTTAAAAACGGGGCGATGGTATGGCCGACAAAATGCGATGCGCGGCCCACGGCAAGTCCATCCGCCGCGGTTTTATTATCAATCCCAAAATCCTGTACACACACCTGGTCATGGCATCCGGTCATCAGCCCCAGAAGCATACACGGCGCATGGGTTGGCTCTGCAAAAAAGCAATGAACGGCATCCTTATATACCTGCTTCAATCCAAAAGCCACACCTCCGGGACCGCCGCCCACTCCACACGGAAGGTAAACAAAAAGAGGATGACTTTCATCAGGAATAATTCCCATGTCATCAAGCTGCTTTTTTATTCGCAATGCCGCTACAGTGTATCCCAAAAACAGGGTCCTGGAATTTTCATCATCCACGAAATGGCAGCGGGGATCACCTGCTGCCTGCTTCCTTCCTTCTGCAACCGCCAGGCTGTAATCATCTTCATATTCCACAACGGTTACTCCTTTGCTCCTCAACAAATCTTTCTTCCACTGACGCGCATCCGCAGACATGTGAACCGTTACCTTGAATCCGAATTTTGCACTCATAATCCCAATGGATAAGCCCAGATTTCCCGTGGAACCCACTGCAACCGAATATTGAGAAAACAGTTTTTTAAACCTTTCCTCCATGAGGATTGCATAATTATCAGTCCTTTTTAGCATTCCGTTCTCCAGGGCCACATCCTCTGCAAATTTAAGTACCTCGTAAATTCCTCCACGTGCTTTAATGGAACCAGATATGGGCAGATGGCTGTCACATTTCAGCAAAATTTTTCCTTCCATCCCGCCTCTCATTTCTTCCTCCAGAGCTTTCTGCATTTTCGGAATTTCTTTTAAGGGGGATTCAATCATTCCATGGGATTCTTCCGTTTCTGGAAACGCTTTTTCGATATATGGCGCAAACCGCTCCAACCGTGCTTTTGCATCCAGCATATCTTCCATTGTAAGTTCTGCCTGCCTGTCTGCCTCTTCAAAAGTCAGCATTCCCGGATTTTGCCAGAAACATTCTTCCATATCTGTAAGCCTGTTCAGAAGCGGATATTCTTTCTTCCATTCTTCTATTGCCTTATTTAAAATCATACCTCTTCCTCCCACTTTCATTTGGAGTACTCCCGGAAACTCTTTGTGCCCGGATTTGTGAGATGTTTTTTGTCCGAAGTGCACAAATTTATGAGGCGCACATGGAATGTACGTTGATTGAATTTGGACACTTCTGGTGGAAAATCAGCCGCAAAGCTGGGTACAAGGGAGTTCCGGAGAGTGCTCATTTGTATTTTTTACCTACATTTTATCATATCTGCCAGATACAGGCAACCTATCCTGTTGTAACAGTTCAGCCCTGCATCTTCTTGCCCGCGTACCGCGGACAAGAAGCTTGCGGCGTCTGCCTTATGAAGATTTCGGGTAAAAAACGCTTATGAAAACAAGTTTTCAACGCTTTTTTCCCGAAATCTTCGCAAGGCTGAACTGTTATATGACATTGTATTCCCGAAGCAGCTTTTCAATATCCGTGCCTTTAATCTTTTTCAGGGCTTCTTTCAGGGCCAGCTTTTGTTTAAAGCCCAGATTCATTTCAAGCAGACTTTTTCCATCCCTGAGCTGAACCGCTGCATTCAGCAAATCACGAATGTCATAGGTACTGCCCCAAACCTCCGGTACACCCCGGTCAATATTCAAAAGCGTATAAACTGCCTCCATTCCGGTACGCATGGAGTATTCTGTTGTAAAGATGGTATCACGTGCCGTTTCAGCAAACTGCCCCAGGAAAGCAAAGTTCACTGCTCCCTTCGGTACGACATCCGGACGGTCCCCGGCGGCACGTGGCATGAAAAACGCAGTAATATAAGGCATCATACAGGGTATGGTATTGGCGCTGCTGCCAGCCATATTTTCGATCTCCCCTTCCGGAACACCCATGTGATAAAGCCACTCCATACAGATCTCTTTACCGGTGCAGTCCCGCATCTTTTTCTTCACAAAATTTCCGGGCTTATCGCTGAAAAGACCATAAATCCATCCCACCAGCTGATTCCCAGGCTGGCTGCGGAACTGTGGCTGACGATTAAAAGTCCAGCTCATCAGCCAGTTAGAATCTCTGACTGTGACAATGCCCCCTGTAACAACGCCGCCGCTAAATGGATCGCGCCTGCAGATATTCCTGATATAGGGTACGATCCTGTCATCCAGTGTTGTAACGGTCGCACTCATCCAGTTACTCTGCTCCGGATCAGAGCAAAACTTATCCGGGTGACCGAATGCAGGATCCTGCGCTGCAATTTTCCGCCACATGTCCCAGCCTCCGCCCGGCTTAATCTCTGCATAGAACGACGCAGGCTCATTCTGAGAACCCAGGCTGGAATTTTCCACGCAGCCGCCATTGGTGATGAATACCAGATCATTTTCTGTCAAATCTATAAATTCCGTACGGCCATCCGACAAAAGTTCCAGACGCTTTGCCTGCTTTCGTCCCGGATGTATGTCAAATTCCACATTAACCACCTTGGTATTGTAGTGGAATTGAACTCCAAAGGATTCCAGGTAGCGGATCATGGGCAGAATCATGGATTCATACTGATTATATCTGGTAAAGCGCAGCGCTTTAAAATCCGGAAGCCCGCCGACATGGTGGATAAACCGTTTGAGATAGAGTTTCATCTCCAGAGCGCTGTGCCAGTTTTCAAAAGCAAACATGGTACGCCAGTAAAGCCAGAAATTGGAATCCAGAACTTCTTTATCGAAAAAATCCGTGATACGCTTGTCGTACAATTTCTCATCCGGAGTAAAAAACAGATGCATGATCTCCAGCGCTCCCTTGTCGGACAGCCCAAACTTACCGTCTGTGTGAGCATCCTGTCCACGATTTATGGTAGCCCGCATAAGAGAATAGTTGGGATCTTTTTTGTTCAGCCAATAATATTCATCCAATACGCTGATGCCGTCTGTTTCGATGGACGGAATTGACCGGAATAAATCCCACATTACTTCAAAATGGTTATCCATTTCCCGGCCGCCCCTCATAACATAGCCCAGGCCGGGGTATTCATAACCGTCACAGGCTCCTCCCGGTATCGGATCCTTCTCAAATACATGAACGCGGTCACCGCTCATCTGGCCATCCCGTACCAGATAACACGCCGCCGTCAAAGCTGCCAGGCCGGTTCCAATGATATAGGCAGATTTAGCCTCAACCCCCTCTGGCCTGCGCGGACGGGCAAACGCCTCGTAATTACCACTTGCGTAGTACATCTAAAATCCTCCTGTCGTTTCATATTTGATTTTAGTATGTCCCCGGGATAGTACAAATAAACCGATACGGAAATTTCTGATTTTCCATAGAAACTGCGTTCTTCTGATTTTAGAAATGATAAAAGAATCTGCCATTTTCTGTCCATCAATGGTATTCGGAACAGAATTATTTTTTCTTCCTCAGTTTTAACAAAATCCCCCTCTCGTCTGCCACTTTCTGAAATCGTCCGGCTGCATAGCCCGCCTTTTCTTTTAATGACAGTCCTCCAAACATCTCATCCGTCCTTATCTGCTCCATCACTTTTCTCACATCTTCCAATTCCAGAAGATTTACAGCTAAACAGAAAAATGTCTTTTTCCGCCCATCGTTACAATTGGCAAGCAGCCACTCCAGAATATGGATTTTCTCTTCCTGCTCTGCCCTGTACGCCTCTGCACCGATTTCCTGCTGCTTCTTCAAATCCCTTTTCCGGTTCTGGTGCGTGATAAACGAATCAAACTCATCCATTTTCTCGTATTTTTCACAGGAAAATTCCTCACACTGGTTACAATATTCCGGTTTCCCATGCTGCATACTGCATCTTGCAATTTTGCAGGACTGGTTTCCTTCACCACCGCCGCATCCGGGGCAATATCCGTTCAGCCTCATAGTACATAACCCACAGTTTAGTCCGCACAAAGAAAATAATAAATCTAATCTGGTAAAATCTTTCAAATTCTGCCTCCTCTGCTATGGCAAGCGTCGTAAGCCCTCTGGTATGGGCAGCTCTGGCCTGAAAACCAGAAATTATCGATTACCATCTTTAATAAACATAATCAGTTTTTCTACATCATCGAATTCATCATAATCGCCAACGATACCTTCACGATGATACATAATGCCATTTTTCTCGTTGCGCTCTAAACAGTCCAACAACATTTGCTCCCCATATCTTTTAACAAATAAAGTAAATCCATATGGTTTTATTTTGGACAGCAAACCCTTTCTGCAATCTTCCATACAATCATAACAGTGTCCGCAGTCTTTTTCTATGGAACATTTCCTGTTTTCACACCAGTCTTTGTCGGGACATTCTCCCGAATTACATCCGTGGCAAGTTGTATTCTCAGAGCACAGACAGCAGGCAAGTCCACATCTTGCAATTCCTAATTCTCGTTTCATAAACACCTCTGCAAGTTTCAATAAATCTTTCTTCTTTTCATTATAACAGACATCCCTCCAACGATCATCTACTATTTAAAATCCCTGCAAGGTAAAGCTCATCTTTCTTTTGTGAGGATGTAAATATATTATATTGTTGATTGATGTCATATAGATAAAAATGCAAAGCTGCAAAAATGTACTCAAGATTGACAATATAGTTTAAATATGCTATGACAGAGACAGCTAAGAAAGATAAGGTCTTAGCGGAAAGGAGTTTACAGAATAGAGGAAACCAGAGAGACAACAGAAAAAGAATTAAAAAATCAGACAATTCGGGAATATGTAAATATTCAGAGAATCAAAAATGCGTCAGATAAAGATAAAGAGCTTAACTACCAGGAAAAAGTCCTGAAAGCCCGTCTCCAGTCATTAGGAGTTCCAACAAAAGATTTGGATTTCTAGTCATTGTACCATTCGATCTTATTAATATTATCTGGCCACCTGTTAGCATGAAATGTGGTCAATTTTCATGTGATATTATTGCAATGCCGCAACTATTTTTTACATAAAATCAGCTCTTTCCTGTTTTCATATCCGTTGTATCTCTAATGAGATATGCTTTACACCTTTCTTCTTCGCCTTCTTCTATCAAAAGCTCTGACATATGGTATATAATCCCCTTTATTCTATTTTTTCCCGACAATCAGATCATAGCTTTCCGCAATCATCCTTTTGATTTCCTCATCCGGGACGCTCCCATCCAAAATAATGTCTTTTTGTTCTTCCGGTACCGCAGAAGCACTCAGTTATCACCATGGAAAGGCGCATCCACATATACATCCAGGAAAGTCAGCCCAAAGTTCAGAACTTCCTTCCGCTCTTTCATCACGAACCACCTACTGTCAAAATTATTCTATAATCCATACAACTCTCCAATTTATCATTTTATATAGCCATCATACCTTGTCTATACCAGCAGATTCCCATCTCCCCAGGATTTCATATAATCAAGAACGGATAAAAAACTCTTCCCAAGATCTGTCAACGTATACTCCACCCGTGGAGGAACCTCACAGAAATCATGCCGGATAATGAAGCCATCTGCTTCCAGCTCCCGGAGCTGCTTCGTAAGAGAGCTTTCTGTAATTTCCCCTATCTGGCGGCGAAGCTGTCCGAAACGCCGGATATCACACTTTCCAATATACCAGAGAAGCTCAATCTTATATTTTCCTCCCAGTAATTTCTGCACCATAGAAATCGTCTTACAACGGTTTGCTGCTTCTTCCGATTTTCTCATTTCTCCATCTCCTTCCCTCAACATCATACCCTATTCTGCGCCAAAATAAAAGGTACTACAAAAAAATACTGTACTTTTCTTTTTGGTGTGCTTTGCTATAATTATCCTAACGGGACAGCAATGTACAGGTTTGCCTCGTTGCCTGTACATAATCTTAATTTGATTTGAGGTGTTTATCATGCATTACACAGGAACAATCTGGCGCCCGCCCTATGAAGCAGACTCGCTTCTGCTGGAAGTAACAGCGGGATGTACCCATCATAGGTGCAAGTTCTGTACCCTATACAGTGATTTGCCGTTCAAATTTAGAATGTCACCTATGGAAGACATAGAAAGCGACTTACTGGAAGCTCAGGTTCTGCGTACAAATCCCTATTCAAAAATGTTAACCCACCTGCGGGGAAAAGAAAAACCGGAGCCAATTCACCGCGTTTTCTTAACAGGAGCCAATCCATTTGTCCTGAAAACAGAAAAATTACTTGAAATTGCATCCCTCATTCACAAGTATTTCCCCTCTGTTCAATCCATTGGATGTTTTACCCGCATTACGGATTCCGTAAATAAGACAGATGATGATCTGATCCGCCTTCGGCAGGCAGGATACACCGGGCTTACCATCGGCGTTGAAACAGGAGATGACGATGCACTTGCCTTTATGCGTAAAGGGTATACTTCCAAGGATATTCTAACCCAATGCAAAAGATTAGAGCAGGCCGGTATCGAATATGGTTTCTTCTATCTGACCAGTATTTCCGGTAAGGGACGCGGCGAAACCGGAGCAAAATTATCCACAGAAATATTCAATCAGCTTCATCCGTTCCTAATTGGCCCGAATATGCTGACAGTTTATCCGGAATCCGATTTATATCAGGAAATCCAAAACGGAAGCTGGCAGGAAGAGAGTGAGCTGGAAAAATACCGTGAACTCCGTACCCTTGTGGAAAATCTGAATATATCAACTTATTTCGCCGCAATGGGAGCTTCCAATGCTTTCCAGCTCAGAGGACATTTGCCGGAAGAAAAGCCGAAATTATTGGAAACATTTGATAAGATCATTTCTGAAGTCAGCGAAGAAGATCTGAGAAATTACAGAAAAAATCTCCCGCATCTGTAATTCTGAAATCCGGCAGAGAATACCGTATTCCCTGCCGGAATATTTTAAAAACGATCTATGTGTTCCTGTGTCACTAATGATATCTCGTGTTTCCATCCCTGCTCATCCTCAACCTTTCTGCTTAATAATGTACTTTCATTATAAATTGATATTTCACACCTGACAAGCAACCCACTGCTGCTGTTATTCTCCAAACAGTATAACGCATCTTAGGATAAAAACGTTCAAAAATGGCACTGTATTGGCACCGTAACGGCACTGGAAAATCCTACCACTCATCACCAAGATCAGTCTGCTACTCTGTCAGGCAGTCTCTTCTGCATCCGTTTTTCCTCTTTCTCCATTTATAATTCTTTCCGCCGCCTGCTCCGATGTTATATGGGAAACATCTATTTTTTCCGTATCCAGTTTTTCATATAAACCAATCCTGGCAATGCTTCTCTGAATCACATCCGCTGACCGGACACCTGCATCTATATCCTTTTGCAGACGTTTTCTTAGACTATCTGCATCACACATCAAAGAAATGGTATATATCTGACAATCTTCTGTTTCCAACTTTGATATAATTTCATCTATAATCCCCTGCTCGTGCATTACCCAACAGAATATGATATTCTCATATGCGCTGCAACGAATAAACTGATTCAGCAGGAAACAGATATTCTCCATTACCATTTTCTTTATTTCCGGTGTTACCTGAAAGGGATGCATATCCCAACACCAATCCCCGTCAAGAAAAACACAGTTCGGCAGTTTATTTTTCAAGTTCTGGCAGGTAATAGTTTTTCCAACTCCCATCGTTCCGCCTATTAAGTAAATATTTTTCATGGTCTTCTTATTCCTGCAATTCCAATACCATCAGGTAGTCTTCATTCTGCTTCCTTAATACCTGAAATCCTAGTTTCCAATACAGCAGAATTCCTGCCTCTCTCTTTTTCCATAGTATGGTAGCAGAGGAAATCTCCGTTTTCTGTTTCAATTTTTTCATACGAAGTAATCTGGTACCCTCGTTTCAGATACATACTCTCTGCCGGAAAGGATGCATCCACATGAACATTGGGATAATTTTCAAAAATCCGCGCTTCCAGTAAATCCATCAATCTGCTTCCATATCCCTTACCCTGATATTCCGGCAAAATAAACAATCTGCAAATCTCATTTTTCCGAATGCTTCCGCTTCCTACGACGTTTCCCCGTACCACCACAAGATAGATTTCTTCGTAGGACATCACTTCTTCAATCCTTACTTCACTGTGCAGGTCAAGAAAAAACTGCACTCCACCTAACGGATAATAGTGAGGGTATACTTTTTGTATCGTTTTTTCTACTATCCCTGATACAACAGTAGGATTATCTGTCAGTATCAACTCCATATCCAAACTTTCCATTTATAACCTCCGAATTGGGAAAACATATATCCCTGTCCATTTTCCTTCGGACAATTAAAATCATGGACCGCCCCTGCCAGTTCTATCCCCTGTTCTTCCATATATTCCAGCACCTTCACAAATATATCCTGTTCCGTACATTTCACATACAAATATTCATATCCTGGAATTATCCATTTTACCCATCCTGCCGGGGGTTCCGCTTCATCTGCAACCTCTACGCCCGCCAGATACAGTCCCTCCGTAAAATGGTTTTCCCATGGTTTGAAAGAACGTGAATCTTGCCATTCGGTGTTCCGTCTGCCATGTGGCGTTCATAGTAATCCCTCAAAGCAGGTTTCAGATCAATGTCCTCATCTGCTCCTTCTTCCCGTAACTGATTTATCCTCATATCAATAAATACATCCAATTCCTTCATAGATAACTTCCTGTATTCTATACCCATACAAACCTCCTTATGCCCTCGACTATCACAATACTTACAGCCAAACCACCCAATCTTCATAATCAAAAGTACCGCTGCCATGCTGCAGTTCTCCTTCTTCTTTCAGCCGCCTAAAGGCATTCCTCATTCTAATCAAAATTTCCGGCTGGATATCAAGGGAATGATGCCCTGTAAAAAGATATCCCTTTTCTTTCTCCCAAAAACACATATGTCCGGGGGAATGTCCCGGTGTGTGCAGTACCTGAATCCTGCGCCCTCCGATATCAATAATATCCCCGTCATTTAAAACCCTTGTCGACATCCCCTGAAAAACAGTATGTGTATCAATGTCGTAATTCTCCGGCAGATCACACTGAATATGCGTAGCAACCGCAGTGACCGGATTATCCGTTATATGCCTATTTTCACATCCAGATTCCGCAGGTATTCTTCCCACTTTCTTTTCTCTTCTACCACAGATTCTCTGTGCTGTATCAGCAGTTCCATCCGCTCCGCCATCGTGTCGTCTCCCTGATACCGCAGATCAGAATAATGCTTAATATCCCGGAGCAGCATTCCGGTATCTTTCAGACGCTGGATAAATTTTACCCATTCTATATCATCTTCACTGTAATCACGTCTCCCGCCACTGTCCCTGTTTACCCGAAGCAGTCCCTTCTTCTCGTAATAGCGTAGTGTATACGCGCTGATTCCAGTTATCACAGAAAACTCACCAATGGTCATAACAAACCTCTTTTCAAAAAAGTCTTGACTTAGACTATGGTTTAAGAACTATCCTTTTTGTAGCATCTATTGATACCTTATCGAACAGCAATTGTTCCATAAGACCATTTTACCAGACAAGGAGAAGAAAAGAAATGGAGAAAACGAGATTTCATACAGGTATGGAAAATTTAAAGAAAATCGATGGGAAAGGCGGCGAAGCAGTCATCCGGTCACTGGAAACAATCTCCCCTGATCTTGGGAGATATATTGTTGAATTTGCATTCGGGGATATCTATGAACGTAGTGGCCTCTCCTTGCAGGAGCGGGAAATGATTACATTAGCCAGCCTTCTCACTGCCGGAGGATGTGAACCACAACTTGAAGTCCATATCAGTGGAGCTTTAAATGTAGGAATCGCTCCCGAAAAAATCATTGAGATATTCTTGCAGTGCATCCCATATACTGGCTTCCCCAAAGTCCTGAATGCCGTTTCCGTGTCAAAAAAGATTTTTGAAAATTAAGTTTTTTCTGCGTTAAAATATATTCCCCTTCAACTTTCGTCCCATGGTTCTCACTTTTGCCACGGAGTATAGATTTTTGCCAAAAAATACAGGGTTTCGTTCTGTGATATCCATTCGCTCGGATATCACGGAACAAAACCCTGTTTTCTACTTACCCCACCTTGAGTAAAATTTTCAATTCACATCTGTTTTCCACGTAAAAACACAAGTCCATTTTTCTCGAAAATGCCCAAAAGGTCCGGAAAATCAACGTTTCTTAACGAGAAGAACCACGGTTTCGACATGCCCACTCATCGGAAACATGTCCACTGCCCTCACACGCTCCACCTTATATCCGTGTTCCCCAAGAACCTTCACGTCCCGCGCCAGCGTGGATGAATCGCAGCTCACATAAACCACTTTTTCCGGCTTCATCTTTATGATTGTGTCAAGGCAGACTGCATCACAGCCCTTTCTTGGCGGATCCACCACGATAACATCCGCATGGACATGATTCTTCTCATACTGCTCCGGCAGTACCTCCTCAGCCTTTCCAACAAAGAACTCCACATTTTCAATTCCATTCCTCTTTGCATTCTCTCTGGCATCCTCAATGGCCTGGGGGATTATTTCGACCCCATACACCTTCCCGGCCTTTTTCGCAAGAAAAGAAGAAATCGTGCCGATTCCACAATACAAATCCCAGACTGTCTCGTCCCCGTGAAGATCCGCAAACTCCAGCGCCGTATGATAAAGCCTCTCCGTCTGCACCGGATTTACCTGATAAAACGAAAGAGGAGAAATTCTGTATTCGATACCGCCAATGCAGTCTGTGATATATCCCGGCCCATGGAGATTAATAATTTTATCCCCCATAATCACATTGGTTTTTTCTTTGTTCACGGAAAGAGAAACACTGGAGGCCCCCGCTTTCTCCAGACGCCTTGCAAGCACGTCTGCATGGGGGAGCTGATCCCCGTTTATCACCAGACATACCATCAGTTCCCCGCTTGCATATCCCTTTCGTAAGAGCACATGCCGCACCAGTCCTCTGTGGTTCTCTTCCATATACGGTTTCAAATGATACTCCGTCATAAAATCCAGCACCACTTTTAAAATCCTCTGATTTTCCTCGCACCCCAGTACACAGTCAAGCTCCGGTATGGGAATCAGTGCATGGGTGCGCCCGGCATAAAAACCTGCTGTGGGAAGTCCGTCCTTTCCCAGGCCAATGGGATACTGGGCTTTATTCCGGTATCTCCAGGGCTGTTCCATACCAATAATGGGCTCCATCACAACAGCCCCATCCACAGCCCCTGCCTCCTTCTCCTGGCCCGGCAAGAACAGATATTCCAGCCCTCCAATTCGTTTTAAATGGTTATATACCTTTTTTTCTTTGAACTTTAGCTGCTCTTCATAAGAAAGTTCCTGCATCTGGCATCCGCCGCAGGACCGGGCCACGGGACATCTGGCTTCCACACGTCCCGGAGCCGGCTCAATCACCCGGACCAGCCTGGCAAATCCATAATTTTTCTTCATTTTCATTGCGGACGCCTCAATCACGTCTCCTATGAGCCCATCTTTTACAAACCAGATATATCCGTCGATTTTTCCGATTCCAGAACCATCTTCTCCCATATCTTCGATGGTCATTATAAATTTATCATTCTTTTTTATTTCCATAGATGATTCTTTCCCTCTTCCATGGGCCTTCCATGGTCAACAAGTGGCTGATACTGCCTCGCAGAAGTTCCGATGAATTCAGCACCTGCTCTTTGCGCCAGCGCCGCGTTGTCATCAGTCAACGATACCACTACGGTCCCCGCAGGTGAATTTCTAATTATCTCCGGTCCGTCTCACATTACTTTCCATAAATCTGTTATAACCAAGCCACCCCATATTGTCTCCGGCCCCCTTGAGAATCTCTGTCATAGTCTCCAGCTTTGCGTCTGCATTATCCGCAAGATTCAGCGCCAGCGCCTCAATCAATGCAGGTTTCTTGGGTGAGCCATATTCCAGTTCTCCATGATGGGCCAGGATGCAATGAATCAGTTCGTTTTCCAGCTTTTGGGGAAATCCCGGCACAGAAGCAATTTTTGCCTGCACCATCTGAGCGCCAATCATAATATGTCCGATTAGCTGTCCCTCATCTGTATAATCATTTTCCGGGAATGAGGAAAGCTCCTTTGTCTTTCCAATATCGTGGAACATGGCGGCTGTTAAAAGAAGATCCCTGTTTAATGCCGGATACTGCCTGCTGAAATAATCGCACATTTTTACCACACTTAAAGTATGCTCCAAAAGGCCGCCTACAAAACCATGATGCACGCTCTTGGCCGCAGAATGGGAACAGAACACTTTAATAAACGCCGCGTCACTGACAAAAAATCCTGCCGCCAGCTTTCTTAAATATTCATTCCGGATGGTGGTAATATACTGGGTCAGCTCACGGTGCATGGCCTTTACATCCTTTGATGTCACCGGAAGGTAATCTCCCGGATGGTACTCTCCCTCATCCGCCCTTCGAATTCGTTTTATATTAAGCTGGAAGGCCCCCTGAAATACGGTAATATCCGCATCCACAAACACATAGTCCATGGCCGCAAATTCACTGATACCAGGAGAATTTAACTCCCAGATCTTTGCATCTACTGTGCCTGTTTTATCCTGCAGCGTAATGGAACCGTATTCTTTCCCGTTTTTTGTAAGGGCAATCTGTTTTGTCTTGCAAAGAAAAACTTCTGATACATGCATTCCTTCCCGAAATGTTTCAATAAATTTCATATGGACTCTTATCTCCCTTCAAGCGCCGAGCCAGGCGAATTACCTGGCTCCTATTGATACGCTGTATTCAATTTCTTTATATTCATCAATTCCCTTTCGCTGTATCACAACCGTAACCTGCTCCCCGGTGTTCATACTTTCAAGCAGGCTCTGAAAATCGCGAAGAGAGGCGATCTCTTTTCCCTGAATTTTTGTCAGGATATCACCATTCTGAATCCCTGAAAGGTAAGCCGGGCCTTCCGCAATGGACTCGGTGATATAAACCCCCTGAGGAATCCCCTCCTCCTGCATGGATTCGGTTACATCCTGTCCTTTAATTCCCACATAGGGAATAGGAATTCCGTTGCTGAGTCTCTGGAGGCAATCCTTGTATTCGGAAATCGGCATAACCATGGTCACACCGCTCATCTCCTCAGTCTCAAAAAGGTTTGTGGCCCAGCCCACAAGCTGTCCTGATAAATTCAAAAAAAACGTTCCCTTTTCTATATCACAGTCGAAGTCAGTATACAATACCCTGGTATTTCCATCGGCTATCTGGACTCCCCGGGCCACATAAGATACAATACCACGTTTCACAGAATGAACGCGTCCTGCCGGACTTCCCACGGCAATCATCATATCTCCGGCGCGGACCGTATAGGAATTTCCGAGATCAATGGCCTGAATCCAGTCTTTGGTTGTCTCTGAAAGCTCAGCTGTGTTCACGGTCAGAGCCACCATACCGCAGACCATATCCTGCTCCTTTAACGCCCCCGGCGCAATACCTCCGTCACCAAACACAATCCGTAGAGAATCCGCATTTTCCACTGCCTCTTCCCCTGCCAGAATCACAACCTCACTGGCATTGGCGGCCAGAATCATTCCGGCATATTGACCAGTGCTTTCCACAGGATTATCAAACCAGTCCATCTGATGCTTCACAGAGGATACCGTTACAATACTCTTATCAGCGCTCTGGCCGATTTCACGCAGTACCTGATTATATTCTTCAATTTTTTCCGGTGTCCATGGGAAATTCTCCATTTCCTTTTTGACAATCTCCTCCACATCTTCCCTGGCCACTTCAACCTGACTTTCCGCCGGCGGAGTCTCCTCCATCGTTTCTATCTGGGTCGTTGTAGCACCTGGCTCATCATCCCGTTCAATGGTGATGGTAATGGGGATGGGAACCGATTCGGTTTCCTTTCCCAGGAGCTTTTCCGCCATCGGTCTGGAAATCACAAAGCTCACTGCAGCCACAACGCCAAAAATGACTGCAACCAAAAGAAAGCAGAAAATCCGGCGGATCACCTGCCTCCTGCTCATTGGCGGCTTTACTATCTTTTCCCTCATGAATCTCTTTTCATTTGGCGAATCGGTCATAAATCCAAAATCTCCTCTCCCCCTCATTATAGTTTTTTTACCACTATTATGCAACAAAAATATCTCTAGGATATTCCAAAGCTTTGTGTTATACTTCATATGTAGAAAGGATCAGTAACTGTGAAGATACGGAACAGTTACGAAAGGATTATTCATATGAACCAGAAAGTACTGCGAACCCTGGAATATTACAAAATCATAGAAAAGCTGACAGACTACGCCGCATCAGAACCCGGCAAAAAGCTTTGCCGCGAACTTATTCCGTCCTCCGACTTTCATGAAATCGTTCAGAGCCAGACGGAAACCGCAGATGCCGTGACCCGCGTCCGCCAGAAAGGAAACCTGTCCTTTTCCGGTGTGTCTGATATCAGAGACTCTTTAAAGCGCCTGGAAATCGGGAGTTCCTTAAGTATCCATGAGCTGCTCTCCATCAGTGCGCTTTTAACCTGCGCGGCCAGAGCTAAAAATTATGGACGCCACCCGGAATCGGAGCTTCCGGACGACTCTCTGGATGAAATGTTCCGGACCCTTGATCCCCTCACCATCATCAACAATGAAATTACCCGCTGCATTCTCTCCGAAGATGAAGTGGCTGATGATGCAAGTCCGGGACTCAAGTCTGTCCGGCGTCAGATGAGGATTACCAATGACCGCGTTCATACCCAGTTAAACTCCATTCTGAATTCCAGCCGGACCATGTTTCAGGATGCCGTAATCACCATGCGGGACGGCCGTTACTGCCTTCCGGTAAAGTCAGAATATAAAGGGCAGTTCCAGGGAATGGTCCATGACCAGTCTGCCACAGGCTCTACTCTGTTCATCGAGCCCATGGCCGTCATAAAGCTCAATAACGAGCTGCGGGAACTGGAAATCCGGGAACAGAAGGAAATTGAAATGGTTCTGGCCTCCTTAAGCCTGGGGCTTGCCCCTTATACGGAGCCGCTCGCAACAGATTTTACGATTCTGTCTAAACTGGATTTTATCTTTGCCAGGGCTGCTCTTGCCAGACACTATAACTGCACCATGCCGAAATTTAACCGTCATGGTTACATCCATATAAAAGACGGACGTCATCCGCTTTTAGACCCCAAAAAGGTAGTCCCCATAAACGTGTACCTTGGACGGGATTTTGATCTTTTAATTGTCACCGGCCCCAATACCGGCGGTAAAACTGTGTCCTTAAAAACTGTGGGGCTTTTCACCCTTATGGGACAGTCCGGCCTTCAGATTCCCGCCTTTGACGGTTCTGAGCTCTCGGTTTTTGATGAGGTTTTTGCGGATATCGGCGACGAACAAAGCATTGAACAGAGCCTGAGCACTTTTTCTGCCCATATGACCAACATTGTATCCATTTTAAGTCAGGCGGACAGCCGCTCTTTATGTCTGTTCGATGAGCTTGGGGCAGGAACAGACCCCACAGAGGGTGCCGCGCTGGCCATTGCCATCCTGTCCTTCCTCCACAACATGAAGTGCCGCACCATGGCCACCACCCATTACAGTGAGCTGAAAGTCTACGCACTTACCACCGCCGGCGTGGAAAACGCATGCTGTGAGTTTGATGTGGAAACTCTGCGGCCCACCTACCGCCTTCTGATCGGCATACCTGGTAAAAGCAATGCCTTTGCCATCTCTAAAAAGCTGGGCCTGCCTGATTACATCATCGACGATGCCAAAACACATCTGGAATCCAATGATGAGGCGTTTGAGGACCTGTTGGCAAATCTGGAATCCAGTCGTGTCACCATAGAAAAAGAACGGGAGGAGATCGTTCAATATAAGGCAGAAATCACCCGCTTAAAGAAAAATCTGGAGCAGAAAGAAGAACGGCTGGACGAGCGGAAAGAAAAGCTGATCCACAATGCCAATGAGGAGGCCCAGCGGATCCTGCGGGAGGCAAAAGAAACGGCAGACCAGACCATCCGGCAGATCAATAAGCTGGCTCAATCCTCCGGAGTCGGGAAGGAACTGGAGGCAGAGCGGGCAAGACTCCGCGAAAAGCTGGATAAAGTGGATAAAAACCTTTCCATAAAAAATGAAAAAGGGCCGAAAAAGACGATTTCTCCAAAGAAAATTAAAATTGGAGACGGAGTAAAGGTGCTCACCATGAACTTAAAAGGCACTGTAAGTTCCCTCCCCAATGCCAAAGGCGATCTTTACGTTCAGATGGGAATTCTTCGTTCCCTGGTTAATATTAAAGATCTGGAGCTTCTGGATGAACCGTCCGTTTCCGGGCCGGGACTGGATTCCATGAAGCAAAACAACACAGGAAGCGGAAAAATAAAAATGTCCAAGTCTTTCGCGATTTCCCCGGAAATCAATCTGATCGGAATGACTGTGGATGAGGCCATTCCGGTTCTGGATAAATACCTTGACGATGCCTACCTGGCTCACCTCCCATCTGTCCGCGTGGTCCATGGCCGCGGAACCGGAGCCCTGAAAGCCGGCGTTCACAGGCATTTAAAGAAATTAAAGTATGTGCGGGAATTCCGGTTGGGAGACTTTGGGGAAGGTGATACCGGCGTGACCATTGTTACATTTAAATAAGAGGAGGAAGTTCCATGGTTGATAAGCAGAGAATCTTGATTGTGGATGATGATGATAATATTGCTGAATTGATTTCTCTGTATTTAATGAAAGAGTGTTACGAGACAAAAATTGTGGGGGACGGAGAATCGGCACTCCGGGAGTTTCCGGTTTTTAAACCAAATCTGGTACTCCTGGACCTGATGCTGCCAGGTATGGACGGCTATCAGGTGTGCAGGGAACTTCGCACCTCTTCACAGGTTCCTATTATCATGTTGTCAGCCAAGGGCGAAATCTTCGATAAAGTCCTGGGCCTGGAGCTGGGCGCCGATGATTACATGATAAAGCCTTTTGATTCCAAGGAGCTGGTGGCCCGCGTAAAGGCGGTACTGCGCCGCTATCAGACAGGTTCCTCATCTCTCGCAGTTTCTGGAAAACAGCAGGGAGAGTTTGTGGAATATCCTGACCTGATTGTGAATCTGACCAACTATTCCGTGCTCTATAAAGGGCGCTCGGTAGATATGCCCCCAAAGGAACTGGAGCTCCTTTACTTCCTTGCATCCTCTCCCAATCAGGTATTCACAAGGGAGCAGCTTCTGGATCATATCTGGGGCTATGAATATATCGGAGATACGAGAACCGTAGATGTGCACATCAAGAGACTCCGGGAAAAAATCAAAGACAATGATAACTGGGCAATTTCCACTGTGTGGGGAATTGGCTATAAATTTGAGGTAAAACGATGACCCACTCCCTTTACAGTAAATTTATCCTGGGTTATCTTCTGTTCGGACTTCTGGGCTTTATCACCATCGCCACCCTCTCGTCCCAGATGACCTATCAGTACCTGATCGAGGAAAAATCTGATGCCATGTATGATGAGGCCAATCTTCTGGCCTCCTCTTACAGTGACATCTACCAGGGGAAAAATGTAAATTTCTCCACAGCCAATCCACAGCTTCAGGCAGTAGCTACCTATCTGGATGCCAGCGCCTGGGTGCTGGATAACCGGGGCTCTGTGGTGGCAGAAACTTCTCCGGGCTCCCATGTGGGAACTGTTGTAAGCGGTTTTGACCCCACAGCTGCCGGGAACCATTCTTATATGGTGGGAAAATTTTTCAATATGTTTGGAGAAAATACCCTGTCTGTCCTGGCCCCCATTACCGGAAATTTCAACACATACGGCTACGTGGTCCTTCATATGCCCATGTCCCAGGTGCAGAGAAAGCGGGACCAGATCTTAAATATTGTCTATGTGACTTCAGGAGTTCTTTTTATCCTGTCCCTGATTATTCTTCTGGTGTTCACAAATACGGTTTTCTTTCCATTAAAAAAGATCACGGCCGGAGCTATGGAATACGCCGACGGAAATCTGGCATACTCGATTAAACTGGAAACCTCCGATGAAATGGGATACCTGGCTAACACATTAAATTATATGTCCAGTGAGCTTAACAAGATGGAAGAATATCAGAAATCCTTCATTGCCAATGTATCCCATGATTTCCGTTCTCCTCTGACCTCTATTAAAGGGTATCTGGAAGCGATTTTAGACGGAACCATTCCCCAGGAGCTTTACAGCAAATATTTTAACATTGTAATTTCGGAGACGGAACGCCTGAATAAACTGACTGAGGGAATGCTCACACTGAATTCCTTAGACAGCAAAGGCTTTCTCTCCCGCAGCAACTTTGACATTAATCGGGTGATCAAGGACACAGCCGCCGCCTTCGAGGGAATCTGCAATGCCAAAAATATTGTTTTGGATCTGACTTTCACCACGGATGTACTGATGGTTTATGCCGACCTTGGAAAAATACAGCAGGTCTTATATAACCTGATCGACAATGCCATCAAATTCAGCCGCGTCGATTCTGTTATTTATATCCAGACCCTGATCAAATATGAAAAAGTCTTCGTTTCCGTCAAGGACACCGGGGCAGGCATTCCCAAGGACAGCATCAAAAAAATCTGGGACCGTTTTTACAAAACCGATATCTCCAGGGGGCGTGACAAAAAGGGCACGGGCCTGGGACTCTCCATTGTAAAGGAGATTATCCAGGCCCATGGCGAGAACATTGATGTAGTCAGCACGGTGGGAGTTGGTTCCGAATTTATCTTCACTCTGCCAAAAGCTACGAATCTATAAAATGGCTGAATTCGTCACAGTTCAGCGTTTTTGTGGAAATTCGTTCCACAAATTCTCTGTCATGTTCCACAAACATCAGCGTCGGCTTATACTTTAAAATCAGGTCTTCTATCTGCATGCGTGAAAATACGTCAATATAGTTAAGAGGTTCATCCCAGATATAAAGGTGCGCCTGTGTTGCCAGACTGGCAGCAAGGAGCACCTTCTTCTTCTGCCCCTCACTGAAATCTTCCATACTCTTTTCAAGCTGCGTCCGTGAAAAATCCATTTTCCGCAGGAGCGCATTTAAAAGTACAGGATCAATTTCCTTCTCTTTTGCATAGTCCGTAAGTTTTCCCTTCAGGAATCCTGCATCCTGGGGTACGTAGGAAATCACAAGCCGGCTTCCGATATCAATCTTTCCACTGTACGTCAGTGCCGTCACATCTGCGCTCTTGTGCACAATATTTTCAAAACCCACTGCCCCCTCCCCCGGACGGGAACCCAGGCAGGAAAGCAAAAGTTTTATGATACTGCTTTTTCCGCACCCGTTTCTTCCCGTCAGGGCAATCCTGTCCCCGCGGCAAATCTGGAAGCGGACTCCTCCCATCACCATTTTTTCTCCATATCCAATGGAGACATCCCGAAACTCTGCAAGCTGTTCTGACCGGTACTCCATAGGAAAGAGTTTTAAGTCCCTGACCTCTTCCAGGTTCTTTAAAAGCGCTGATTTTTCCTCTATGGCCCGTTCCTGACGCCGCTCCAGATTCTTTCTCCGCATCTGCATCCGCCTGGATTTTTCTCCAATATAAGCCCGGGTATCTATTCCTCCGGTTGTGGAAAATTTTTCTGCATTTTTACGGCCGATTTTCGTTGCCTCCACCTGATCTGCCCATTCCCCGGACTGTCTGGCCGCCATCTTTAAACGTCCGATATCCTTCTTAAGTTTTTCATTTTCCGCCAGTTCACAGGCATCCTGGCGCCGTTTATTCTCCCACCAGGAAGAAAAGTTTCCTTTCTGGATTTCAATATTTGTTTTATTGATAGACAGGGTGTGGTCCGTGCAGGTGTCCAGGAGCCTTCTGTCATGGGATACCAGAAGAAATCCCGATTTTTTCCTGAGATATTCCCCTAAAATTTCCCTCGCCCTCATATCCAGGTGATTGGTAGGTTCGTCAATCAGCAAAAATTTATCATCGCGCAGAAAAAGAAGCGCCAGAAGAGCCTTTGTCCGCTCTCCGTAACTTAAAGTGGAAAAGGGGCGGTACAGCACATCCTCCCCCAGTTCAAGGTTGGAAAATTCCCGGAATATTTTCCAGATTTCTCCCGGCTCTGTGGAACCGGGCAAAAGTTCCTCTGCAATCTCCAGTGTAAACCGCTCCTGATCCATAATCTCATAGGGAAAATATTCAAATCCCACCGGAGCGGTTATGGTTCCGCTGTATTCATATCTGCGGTCCTCCTCCCGCCGTCCAAAATCCCATAGAAGACGCATAAATGTGGTTTTTCCCCTTCCGTTTCTTCCGGTGAAGCCAAGTCTCCAGTCCGTATCCATCCGAAAAGATACATGCTCAAATACCATGTCGCTGCTTCCCTCATAGGAAAACGACAAATCAACAATATTTATAAATGCCATGCTCATACCTCCTGTTCTTTGAATAAAGAATTACAGAGCATTTTTACGCGGCAGAACGTACCTTCCCGCTGCACAAAAAGGCCGCAGGAATGCTTAACCCCTGCGGCCTTTTTGTATAAACTCATAGTATGACACGACATTCTTTTCGTATCTTTCCTATATACAACATCGGCAAAAGACTTAAACATTTTCCTGCGTGCGAGCATACCAAAAAACAGGGTAGTCCCCCTTGCTTTCCCGTATCAGTTCGGATAGCCTGAACTGTTACGATTTCTCCAGTATGCTCCTCTCAATTAGCAAGAAAATGTATTGTACATCTTTTCCCTCCGTTTTCTTTTTTATTTTGGTATCCTTACTTTTAACACCCGTTACCATCGTTATCCTAACAGAATCCTCTGGTTCTGTCAAGACCTATACGGACTCAGCAATGTCATAAATCAGCTGCTCAGACTCTTCCCAGCCCAGACACGGGTCCGTGATGGATTTTCCGTAAATATGCTCTCCGATTTTCTGACAGCCCGGTTCCAGATAACTTTCTACCATAACTCCCTTAATAAAATCATGGATATCCACCGAATGACGTCGGCTGTGAAGTACCTCTTTCACAATTCGGACCTGCTCCTCATACCTTTTATTGGAATTGGAATGGTTTGCATCCACAATGCAGGCCGGATTCAGAAGTTCCCTCTCCTGATACAGGCTGTAAAGCAGCTCCAGATCTTCATAATGATAGTTTGGCAGGCACTGTCCATGCTTACTGACCGCACCACGGAGAATGGTATGGGTCAGAGGATTTCCTTTGGTCTCAACCTCCCAGGTTCGGAAAATAAAGTCATGTCCATGCTGCGCTGCATAAACAGCGTTTAACATTACACTCAAATCTCCACTGGTAGGATTCTTCATTCCCACAGGGACATTCACACCGCTGGAGGCCAGGCGATGCTGCTGGTTCTCCACAGAGCGGGCGCCGATGGCAATATAAGAAAGCACATCCGACAGGTAGCTTAAGTTTTCCGGATACAGCATTTCATCAGCCGTGGTAAAGCCGTAATCCTGAATCACCTTCATATGAAGTTTCCGAATGGCCACCAGTCCTTCGTACATATTGGGCTTTTTTTCCGGATCCGGCTGATGCAGCATTCCTTTGTAACCGCCCCCGGTGGTTCGTGGCTTGTTCGTATATACCCGCGGTATCAGTATCAGCTTGTCTTTTACCTGCTCATTCACCCTGGCGAGCCGTCCTATATACTCACAGACAGCGTCCTCCCGATCCGCCGAACATGGTCCGATAATCACCAGGAATTTAGTGCTCTTCCCCATAAAAACATCTGCAATTTCCTTATCTTTTTCTGCTTTCGCCTGCACGAACTCAGGAGCCAGCGGGAACTCCGCTTTAATTTCCTCCGGTGTCGGCAGGAGACTTTTATAAACAAATGACATGAAAAACCTCCGGCCAATTCAAATTTTGTAATTTATATGCTGGTATCCCGTCTCTGGAAAGCGCTTCCAATTCCCATCTCCATTCTGTATTTTGCGACGGTCCGTCGGGATATTTGCATGCCACTTTCTCCAAGCAGCCCTGCAAGCTGTTCATCACTGAACGGTTTCTGCTTATTTTCCTGATCCACAAGCTTTTTCAGATGAGCCTTTACAGTATTCCGGCTCACATCCTCATTATCGCCCTCACCGGATCCAATCCCTGTGGTAAATAAGTCACGAATCAAAAGACAGCCCGCAGGCACTAAAACATATTTATCGCGGATTGCACGGCTTACTGTTGATTTATGTATTTCCTGCTCTTTGGCAATTTCCTCCAGGGTCATGGGCTTTAAGGGCTCCTTCCCCAGGAAATAACCGGCCTGTCTTCTTAAAATTCCCTCAGCGATTCCCTCCAGAGTTTTCCGGCGTTGTTCCACCGCACTCACAATAAACCGGGCACGGCGCAGCTTCTCTTCAAAATACACCCGAAGCTCTTCATCCTGCGCCGTTTCCATCATATGGACATAAAATTCGTTAACTCCAATATTTCCGGTCCATTTATCATTAAGACTGATGGCCCATTGTCCGTCCTGATAGTCTATAATGATATCCGGCAAAACATACTGGGCCCTGTCCCCGCCATAGCCGTTTAGGGGCCGCGGATTTAATTCTTTAATAATATGGATCAACTTTCTTACTTCCATGGAAGAGAGCTTCGTCTTTCTGGAAATATTGCTTATCTTTCCCTCTGCCACATCGTTTAAATGAAAACGGATGATCTTCTCCAGATCCTTCTCTTGCTCCATTCCTTTAATTTGAAGTAAAAGGCATTCTTCCAGACCGGAGGCAAAAATGCCCCTGGGCTCCAGGGTCTTAAGCTCTGAGAGTACACCCTCCACAACAGAAAGTTCCGTCCCCAGCGCCACGGCAATTTCTTTTGCCGGGACCGGCAGATATCCGCTCTGTTCCAGAGAATGGATGCAGAAATTCACAATCTGTTTTTCCTTTTCTCCAAAGCAATCCCAGGATATCTGCATATTTATCATTTCTTCAACCGAAGGCGGGCCATTCTCCACCTGGTAAAGCTCACCCTCGCCGTTATAATCATCTCTTGCCCCCCGGTTATAAAAACGGTCATACTCCCGGTAAGTAACCGGGATATCCACCCCCTGCCTTTCCGCTGAATATTCCATCAAAGGATTTTCGATCTCCTCATTCTGTAAAAATTCACGAAGCTCTGTCATGGACATGCTAAGAATATTCAGCGACTGCATCTGCACCTGTGATAAGACCTGTTTTGCCTGAAGGGAAAGTTCCGCTTTCATTTCCAAAAAAATTCCCCCTGCCCTAGTGTACTGGTTCTATGTTACTGTCCACGGGGCGAATTTTCATCCGGATTTTTATCCGGTTTTCCATATGCCCCCGTGAATATCAACAGTTTTACCGTTCTCCGGCACGATACTTCTCCAGCAGGCGATTAATACGCCCGGTTGGGTTCAAAAGCTCGCTTAAGGAAGAATCATGATTCAGATTATCAATAATCAGGGCAATATATTTACTCATGTCAACATCAATATAGTAAGGCCTGGACAAAAGCTCCGGTGTCTGGTAAACCAGATTGGTGGTCAGAACCCGGTCAATGATTCCATTTTCATAATACTCATCAAACTTCTTAAGCCCGCCAGTGAAAAGTCCAAAGGTCGTACATACAAATACCTTTCTCGCCTTTCTCCGCTTTAATTCCTTGGCAGTGTCCAGCATGCTCTCACCGGAAGAAATCATATCATCCACAATGATCACATCTTTTCCTTCCACGCTGGTTCCCAGAAATTCATGGGCCACAATGGGATTTCGTCCATTGACTACCCTTGTGTAATCACGACGTTTATAAAACATACCCAAATCCAGTCCCAGGACGTTTGCAAAGAACACGGCTCTGTTCATTCCACCCTCATCCGGGCTGATAACCATCATATGGCTGCTGTCGATCTGAAGATCCTTTTCATGCATCAGCAGGTATTTGATAAACTGATAGGTTGGCTGCACAGTCTCAAATCCCTTTAACGGAATCGCATTCTGCACTCTTGGATCATGGGCGTCAAAAGTAATGATATTTTCCACTCCCATACCCACCAGCTCACGGAGAACCAGAGAGCAGTCCAGAGATTCTCTTCCTGTTCTTTTATGCTGACGGCTCTCATAAAGAAACGGCATAATCACATTGATACGTCTCGCCTTTCCTCCCACAGCGGCAATCACACGCTTTAAATCCTGGTAATGGTCATCCGGTGACATGTGATTTATCATTCCATTCAGAGAATAGGTCAGGCTGTAATTACATACATCAACCATGATATACAGGTCATCCCCGCGGACAGATTCCAGAATCTCTCCCTTTGCCTCACCAGAACCAAACCTCGGGGTTCTTGAGCCTATAATATAAGAATCTCTCTGGTATCCGGCAAAAGCGATGGTTGTTTTATGTTCGCTCTCCCTTTCTTTTCTCCAGCCGGCCAGCCAGGTATCAACTTTCTTTCCCAGGCCTTCACAGCTCTTTAAGGGAATCAGCCCTAAAGGTCCTACCGGGATTGTCTCAATCTGTTTCTCTTCATACAGCATACTTTTCCTCCATATCGCATTAGAAGTGCTCTTAGGAAGTTCTTGTCCCCGGGCCCCTGGCGTAAAACTAGCCAAAAAGACGGAGGCAGGGGAGCTTCCGAGAGTACTCATTGGGTTGTCACTGCCTCTTGCATTACCTTTATAACATCTTCCATCTGTCAAGTCAACCTGATTTCCCGAAGCCCTTTTTCACAAGCCTCAGGTCATCACCTAAAAGTGGAAGAATCCTATACTGACTCATAATCCGGGAAGTAACGCGCTCCGTAAATTCATCACGCATTCTGTTTAAACTCAGGTTGGTAGAAATGATGGTGCCTTTCTTCCTGTTCAGCCGTTCATTGATACAGTAAAAAAGCTGGGATGCCGTAAAGGTGTTGACAAGCTCCGTGCCAAGATCGTCCACAATCAGCAGATCACATTCTAAAATATACGCGGCCCTGTCCTTTGCTTCCTCCTCATCTCTGCCGTTAAAGCGGCTTTCTGAAAGAATATCAAACATATCCGTGGCCGTCAGATATATAACCGAACAGCACTTTCGTATCAGCTCTCTGGCGATGCAGTTGCTCAAAAATGTCTTTCCGCATCCCGTATTCCCTGTGAACAGAATACTCCCCTTTTCTTCTCCGAAACGGTCCACAAATGTTCTGCACTCCTCAATGACCATGGACATATAATCATAGACGGTCATTTTACTTTTCTCATCAATCTTCTCTCTATCATAATATGCCATGGAAAGGGTGTCAAAATTCTCTCTTTCCAGCATTTCCCTGATATTGGACTGATCATATAAGACTTCAATCTCCATCTGCTTAAAACAGCGGCATTTTCTTCCGTCCACCCGTCCTGTATCCTTACACAGGCTGCAATGATAATGCATGTCCATATAATTATCCGGATACCCGTTCCTATCCAGATACTGACTTTTCTGTTTCCTTAAAAGAGCCGCCTCTTCTTTCAGCGCCCTGGCGCTTTCTGTATCGCCCATCAGGTTCTTTCTGCCTGCCTCAGCCATGACCGCGGCAATCTCATCATTTAAAGCCTCAATCTGCGGAATTTTCTCATAGATTTCCCGGATTCTTCTGTCCTGTTCCCGCTTGTTCTGGAACTGGCGTTTATTATACACCCGCATGATTGCGTCAAACTGTGAATTACTCAGTGCCATCTCCGGTTCCTCCCTTCTGCTGCCGCTTTCTCATCCCTTCCCAGATATAATCTTCATAATTATAGGATCTCTCCTCAAAATTTCTGAACCGGTTAGGAGACGTGTTTTTCTTTCCTGTCTCCCTGTTCTGGCTCTGGGTCCTGGATACCTTTCTCCGTTTGTCCAGCTCCTCCACATCCCGCAGGATCTTCACACCGTTTTCCCTCCAGCCGGATAAGATTTTATCGGCATAGGGGAAACTGGCGGCTCCTGTGGCACGTATGGTCCTGTTACATGCCTCTGTAACCAGGCTGCTGTCAAACCCATATTCCCGGAACCATTTTTTCATAAACTCCAGCTCGGCAGTACCGGGATTCCGGTTGGCAATGCCAAAAGCCTTCAGAACTGCTGATACATCTCTGGAAAAGCGCAGGGTGTAATCCCTGGCCTCCTCTCTGGTCTTAATACCCATCTGATACCAGTTTAAAGCCACTTTTTCAATATAACGGATACTTCCATGGCCGCCGCCCGCACAATACTCCGCCAGATACTCCAGAAGATCAGCAGACATTTTAAGACCATCGTAAAAATACGCAAATTTCTCGCACTCAATCTGGGTAAAAGTTTTCCCCAGATACTGCTGCACCGCATATAGAAGAGCCGAAAACTCCTCATCCTTTGAGAGCCGCTCCAGACATTCATAGCTGTCACCTGGTTCGGGAATGACCAAAGCAGGAGCGCCCGGTCCCGTCTGGGACGCTGCCAGAGCCTCCCTGGCCGCCGTTTCCACAAAAGAAGCTTCCTCTCGTTCCTGTTTAAGGATTCCGGCATCCTCCCAATAAGCAAGCGCCCGCTTCACATCGGCATCCGTGTGATTCAGGGCATCCGCAATGGAAGAGACCGTGATTTCCTCCCCCTCATGGCGTAAAAGATACAAAAACACTTTCACATATTCCCCATTGGCAGCCGCCATATAATTGTCAATAAATTCGTTTGATACGGCTGTCACGCAGACGGACATCCTGTTTTTCAGCCCCAGATTCATCTTTCCTCACCTTAATTTCCTTCCTGTCCCCATAATAACACAGGTTTCCAGAAAATGAAATAGCCGGAATTATCCACAATTCTTATTGTGGATAATGTGGATAACGAGGATAAATATGTGACATAAGAGGGCAGAACCACGGCGAATCCTGTCGAATGCCTTTAATTTCCAGGGTTTTTCCCAATTATTGGATTTCAATTATGTTAATCAAAAAATCCACATAGTTTTCGCCAGATAACTGTTGAAAACTATGTGGATAATGTGGATAACTTACTGCTCCAACAGCTTTTCCCCTACTTTTACAATATCTCCGGCCCCCATAGTTATCAACAAATCACCGTTGACACATTTTTCCAAAAGAAATTTTTCAATTTCTTCAAAACTTGGAAAATAATGGCTGTCTGTGCCCAGGGCGGCTATTTTTTCTGCGAGCATCCCTGAACTTATCCCCAGAGTATCCGTCTCCCTGGCCGGGTAGATATCAGCGAGAACCACATGATCCGCCATGGAAAGTGTCTTGGCAAAATCGTCCATGAGCGCCTTTGTCCTTGTGTAGGTATGGGGCTGGAAAACGCACCACACTTCCCTGTGTGGATAATTCTGCGCTGTTGACAGAGTTGCCTCAATCTCCTGGGGATGGTGAGCGTAGTCATCAATAATTGTAATGCCCTGAAGCTCTCCCTTTTTCTCAAACCGGCGGTGAGTTCCGGAAAACGCCAGAAGGCCTGCCTTGATTTGCTCATTTTCTATACCCAGCTCATGGGCGGCAGCGATAGCCGCCAGAGAATTATACACGTTGTGAATACCGGGCACTCCAAGGGTAATTCTGTCTGTACCGATTCCATTCACCAAAAGTGTATAGGAAGCGCAGGCATTATGATCGAAGACAATATCTGACGCGCTGTAATGGCTCTTGTTCGCATCGCTCCCCACGGTAATCACACGACATGGAATCCCTTTAAAGATTTCCTCATAGTCTTTAATATCGCTGTTGATAATCAGCACTCCGTCCGCCGGGAGAATCTCTGCAAACCGCCGGAAAGAATCACGGATTTCATTAATATCCTTAAAGAAATCAAGATGATCCGCCTCTATGTTCAAAATAATCTCCATGGCAGGAAAAAACGATAAGAAGCTGTTGGTGTACTCACAGGCCTCTGTCACAAAAAGATCAGAACCACCCACCCGGATGTTTCCGCCGATTGCATCCAGCATTCCGCCGACAGAAATAGTCGGATCCAATTTCGCATCCATAAGAATTTCTGACAGCATGGACGTGGTTGTGGTTTTACCATGAGTTCCGGCCACAGCAACGGGCTGGCTGTAATTTCTCATGATCTGTCCAAGAAGCTCAGCTCTGGTAAGGACCGGAAGTCTCTGCTTCACAGCCTCTGCAAGCTCCGGATTGTCGGCATGGACTGCTGCCGTATACACCGCCACATCAATTCCTTCTATGATATTTTCTGCCCGCTGGCCATAAAAAATCTTTGCTCCATGGGCTTTTAGTTTTTCTGTAAGCTCCGACTCATGGGAATCAGAGCCGGAAACTGTAAAGCCACGCTCTAAAAGTATCTCTGCAAGACCACTCATGCTGATACCGCCAATACCGATAAAGTGAACATGGTTCGGCTTTTTAAAATCTATATGATACATACGTTGCTCCTCTCGGATTCATATAATACTATATGTCTGATAACCCGGACCGCCTTTTGTCCCGGCTGTTCTCGTTAATGATATCACAAAAAAAGCAGAAAATCCATAGATTCTCTGCTTTGTTCCTTCTTTTCTGTTTTCTCGCAAAATTTCTTTCTCGCAAAACAGCCAACTCCTGCCAGGTTATTTTTAAGCCTCCGCTCTTCTGCCAAAAATTACAGTACGGTATCTGGAAAGAGCTGACAACAAGATCTGCCCCAGAACACCAATTGCCAGGATCTCGCCGATTCCAACGGTAATCATGGCAAACCAGATCATATCCTCGGAACCATAGGCGTAACGCAGCACCCAGGGAATAATGATCGTGTTGGACAAAATGGGAGGAAGGGAAACCATGAAACGGTTTCTCCTAAACATCCAGGAGCCAACCGCTCCAATGAGAGTTGCAATACTCCCAAAAATCACATCCAGCATTGCTGCCCCGCCAAGGAAGTTGGAGAGCAGGCATCCGATAAAAAGGCCGGGAATTGCCGCCGGAGTGAAGAAGGGAAGTACGCAGAGCGCCTCCGAAATTCTGAATTGAACGGGGCCAAAGCTGATCGGAAGAAAGAGCATCGTTAATACGATATAAATTCCCGCAATAGCGGCTCCGAACACAATCTGGTACAACGGGCTGTCTGTCTGTTTGCTGTCTTTCATATTCTGTTTTCTCCTTTAGTTTTGTTTTAGGTGAGGAAGGTCTCGAACTCACCGGTCTGTTTATGCAAACCCCCATACCATGGAGCGTCTGCGACCTTGGTACGGGGGTTACTATATCATGTTTCCTTATAAAAAGCAAGGCTGAACTGCTACCAGCCTTGCGAAAATTCCAGGTAAAAAAGGCGTTGAAAACTTGTTTTCATAAGCTTTTTTTACTCGGAATCTTCATAAAGCGATACCAGAGCAAAACGGTGATAATCACAGCCCCGATGCTGTCAATCATCACATCCTGTATCATCCCGGCCCTTCCCGGAACAAAAATCTGATGGAATTCATCGGTACATGCATAAAAAACCGTTGCCATAAGGGCCGTCCTTAACCATTTCTTTCCGGAAAATCCCCACTGCCACAAACCAAAAAGAACGGATACATGGAGTACGGAAAACTCTGTAATATGGGCACATTTACGCACTGGCGTACTTAAGAGTACACAAAGCTCATAAAGACGTTCCGGCGTTGCCTGCATCAGATTAAGCTTCATGGCAACTGCCAGAAGCAGCCTGGTAACACCATCGCTGACTTCTGTGGATACATCCGCAGGCTGGGCGGAAAAAAAGAAAATTGCAGCCGCAATACAAAGGGCCGGCAGCCAGGCAAGATATTTTTTCATGACAAAACAGCCTCCGTAACAAATCGTTTAAAGGGAAATTTCTCCCCTGGCCCGTGCTCTGCGGTCCATAACCGAATGAATCACCGGAACCATAAAAATGGCCACAATTCCTCCGGCAAATCCATTATTATAGAGATTCATTCCTCCATAAACAATTCCCACATTCAAAGCCACTGAGGAATGGAGAAATCCGGCCAAAATTCCCATCAGCATACCGAATTCCCCTGCAATTGGCGCCAAAGTGGTGGAAAACAAAAGTGCCAGCATGGGGGATGGCTCCATAATGCTCCACCGCTTTGTAAAACTTGCAAGCAGAACCCCGAACATGATAGGGGCGATATTCCGCAGATGTTTTCCGGTGGCGCTGAATCCCACGATGGTAAAAATACCTCCGATGGTCGGCCCATTCAGGTCTCCGCCAACACAGACCACAAACAACATGGCAAACAGTCCGTTTACTGCCATATTAAAGGATGTGGCGGCCCCGCCTTCCTCCTTCAGAAAATCGGTTCCGGCAATCCCTGTGCTTTTTAGTATTGCATGGTAAGAACTGGCAATCTCCCGTCTCCCCAGGACAATGGAGCCTATGGCCATAAGCAGGAAAAAACTTCCCAGCACCAGAAGAAACAGCCCGTTATTCCCGGAGGACCATATCAATCTGGATTCTGTGGTCACACCAAATGATTTTAAAAGTGATACCGTCACTGTTGCGATAATTCCTGCTGAAAAACCTACATTATAAAGGGAATATCCTTTGTGGGCATAGTGAACATGGGTAGATAGCGGCGGCAGGACAAAGCCGATGGCAATTCCCACCAGCAGACTGATAAAAAGCCTGAGACCATATGGCAGATGCGAGATATACATGATCTGCGTAATGATCGGAGACAGACTGGTACCATAAAATCCAATGTAAATATATTTTGAAAACGGCATCTTGTGATATCTTGAATACAGATAAACGCCAAACAGAATTGTCCAGATGTTTAAAAGATTTTTTCCGAACAGAGAAAATCCAAACATCAGGCAGCAGGAGGTAATGGTATGTCCATCCATCTCCATTCCCAGAGAATAAATAATGGAAATACAAAGAAGCGTCAAAAGTCCTGCATTAATCAGCGCTGTTCCCACTCCCCCAATGATAAAATAGTCTGTAATTAAGAAGTCTGGTTCCCGGATAATGGCCCACAACCCCGGTATAATCTCAGGAAGCGGCTGCAAAATCACACCAACTATAATGAAATATACGGGCATCAGCGCCAAAAGGCAGAATTTCTGTTTTCTTGTAAATACTCTCTTAACGTCCATCCATCAATATCTCCTTTATCTGTGAACTGCTGCAATTTTACCAGCCAGACAGCATGGCCAGCCGAACAAAGGTAAACACAGTCTCCTCCTGCCAGGGAATCTCCTGCTCCAGTCTTTCCAGTTCCCTATCAGAGGCAAACACCCGGAAAATCCCATCTTCAAAGCATTGCAGGGCATTCTTCACCGCCTGGTCCTCCCCGGCATCCTCGCCGCCCCGTACTCCAAAAGATACCTTCCCTGCGGAGGCCTTTTGTGTAATCTCCTCTTTTGTAAGGTATGGGAGAATCTGCCCTGTATCTTTTCTCTCATTATATTCCTTCACGCCGAGCTTCACAAGCTCTGTAATCAGCTCTTTCACTGTCCCCGGCTTCTCCTTCAGGGTAAACTCCACTGGTTCCACAATCCCCCGCCCCTTTTTCCCGGGTTTTTGCATTTTCACACGAATGATATACAAAATCATCCCTCCTATCTGGTATCGCCATTGATTTTTTGATACCAACATCATTTTGTCGAATAAAAAACTCCCGCATCTTCTGTCATCTCTCATATTATATCTAAAACCATGAGAGATAACAAGAAAATGCAGAAGATATTTATAGCGTTTTTCCAGTCATTTTTTGATATCTCTGTTTTTATAGACTATTTTACACATTTCAGTTATAATAAAAGCAATGTGAAAGGCCTATTTCTGAAAGGAGAGCAAATCTATGGAACAAGCAAATAAGCTGTTGGAAATGGTAGCAAAACAGGAACAACTGATCAATGAAGCCGCGGACCATATCTGGAAACACCCGGAAACCGGTTACAGGGAGTGGAAAACCTCTGCATACCTGGAGGAGAAGTTTGAATCGCTGGGCTATACCCTGACAAAAGCAGGAAATATCCCCGGCTTCTATACCGATCTGGATACTGGAAAACCCGGCCCCAAAATTGCGATTTTAGGCGAATTGGATTCCCTGATTGTTGGAAACCATCCTGATGCAGATCCGGAAACCTCCGCGGTCCATGCCTGTGGTCATCATGCACAGTCCGCCATTCTTCTGGGAGTCGCCGCTGCCTTAAAGGAACCTGGTGCACTTGACGGCCTTTGCGGCTCCATCCGCCTTATGTCCGTTCCTGCTGAAGAACTAATTGAGCTGGGCTATCGCGAAACTCTCAGGCAGAAAGGCATTATCAAGTATTTCGGTGGTAAAGTGGAGTTCATTTACAGAGGATATTTTGACGGCGTAGATATGGCTATGATGATTCATTCCGGCTGTCTTCCTGAAGGAAAAGCTTTATCCATCGGAGCAGGCTGCAATGGCTGCGTCACAAAAAACATCACCTTTAAAGGTGTTGCTTCCCATGCCGGCGGTTCCCCGGAGAGGGGAAAAAATGCGCTGTATGCCGCAACATGCGGCTTAAATGCAGTCAATGCCCTCCGCGAAACCTTTGTGGACAGCGATCATATCCGCTTCCATCCCATCATTACCGAGGCAGGAGTTGCTGTGAACGCGATACCGGAAACTGCAAAAATAGAATCCTACGTCCGCGGCGCTTCCTTTGACAGCATCTATCAATATAATAAAAAAGTAAATCAGGCCCTTGCCGGAGCCGCCGCCTCCATGGGCTGTAATGTGGAAATTGACGATCATCCAGGATATTTCCCTTTAAATAATGATGAAAATCTGGCACAGATCATGACAGAAGCCATGGAGACCGTCGCAGGAAAGGATACTGTCATTCGCGGCCCCTGGGGCACCGGCTGTACCGATATGGGTGACGTTTCCGCCATTATGCCGGCAATTCATCCCCATACCAGCGGTTCCATCGGAACCGGACACGGGAAGGACTACTATGTGGCTGATAAGGTTCTCGGCTGTCTCCATCCGGCGCAGTGTCTGGTTCTTACGGCAGCAAAACTTTTAACTGATGATGCCACACGGGCAAAAAAAGTAATTGCTGAGGCCAAACCATACTTCAAATCCAAAGAAGAATACCTGGCAGCCATCGACAGCCTGAACCTGAGCCGGGAGGCTGTTACATATAATGAAGACGGTACTGTCACCCTATCCTTCAGTAAATAAACGGACATGCTTTTTCATATCAAAACAGGCCGGCGAAATCAAACGCCGGCCTGTCTTTTATTCCCTTATTCCTCCGGCCCCACATCATACATTTCTGTACTCAGGTATCGTTCCCCGCTGTCAGGCAGAAGTACCACAACGTTCTTTCCTGCCATCTCCTCACGTCTTGCAATATAATTTGCTGCCTGGAGAGCCGCTCCGCCGGAAATTCCAACCAGATACCCCTCTGTCGCAGTAAGATCATAACAGGTCAGGTATGCTTCATACTTATCAATGTCCATAACTTCATCAATAATACTCCTATCCAGAATACTGGGAATGAATCCGGCTCCAATCCCCTGGAGCATATGGGGGCCTGGCTTTCCTCCGTTTAAAACCGCACTGTCCTTCGGTTCCACACCAACAATTTTAATGTCGGGGTTCTTTTCTTTCAGATAGCGTCCCACCCCGGTGATCGTGCCGCCGGTGCCGATACCACAGACAAATACATCAATTTTTCCATCCATGTCCTCCCAGATCTCCGGACCTGTGGTCTCATAATGTGCCTTAGGACCGCTGGGGTTGTTGAACTGATCCGGCATCCACGCATCCGGATCCTCTTTCAGAATTTCCTTTGCCCTTTCGATGGCTCCGGCCATACCTTTTTCCGCAGGAGTAAGCTCGACCACAGCGCCGCGGGCTTCCAGCAGCTTCTTTCTCTCTTCGCTCACGTCCTCGGGCATAACCACAATCACCTGATATTCTCTTGCACGGGCAATGGAAGCCAGGCCAATGCCGGTGTTGCCGCTGGTGGGCTCCACAATCACATTTTTTCCGCGGGCAATCAGGCCCGCTTTTTCTGCGTCATCCAGAAGCTTCAATGCCAGTCTGTCCTTAGAGCTTCCTCCAGGATTGAACATCTCCATTTTTGCATAGACTTTGGCAACTGTCTGATGCTGTTCACACATTCTCGGCAGCGCCACCATCGGGGTATGACCGACTAATTCCTCCAGGCTCCCATAAATCTTTCCCATAAGTTACGTTCTCCTTTCAAAATATGCACGTAAATTGTCTACTATTTCACCGAAAGTTTTTCCGGTTTCCTCTACGGTTACATCTGCATAATGTTCATAATATGGAACACGTTCCGCGTACAGGTCTCTCAGGGTCATACCGTCTTTTAAGACCACACCCCGGTCCTTTAAATTACCCAGACGTGTTTCCAGGTCTTCATACTCAATTTTCAGATACACAATTGTCCCGATTTTCTGTAAATGTTCCATAGCTTTTGAACCATAAATCACACTTCCGCCGGGAGCAATCACGGACTTTGTCACTTCCAGTCCGGCATTGGTGTCCTCCTCCACGGCCATAAATCCATCCAGGCCCCGCTCCTCAATGATTTCCTTTAAGAGTTTTCCCTGCTGCTCCTGTATCACCAGATCCACATCCACAAAGGCATATCCCAGCCGTTTGGCCAGCAGAACTCCGACTGTACTTTTTCCGGAAGCCGGCATGCCTATCAATACTATATTATTTTTTTCTCCCACTTGGCCCTGCCCCTCTCTTTCTCACACTGTATCCAAAAGTTCCCAGACACTCCCCCAGACCATAATATCTCCCATGGGAGTAGGCAAGGGGCCTGGCATCTGATAAATGGAAGGTGTCCTTTTCATCCATATATGCCTCATCCACATGAACGGCCACCACCTCCGCCAGGAACATATGATGGCTCCCCAGTTCATCCACACGCTTAACTCTGCACTCCAGATTCACCGGACATTCCTTAATAAGCGGTGCCAAAACCTGGCTGGCCATTTCCCGGGTAAGGCCTGCGGCCTTCCACTTATCAGTATCACGACCGGATTTCACTCCACAGTAGTCTGTGGCATAAGCTAATTTCTCTGTTGTAAGGTTTACAACAAACTCTCTGGTCTCCTGTATCATATGGTATGAATATCGCTCCGGACGCACACTGATGGACAGCATAGGCGGATTGGTGCAGACCGTCCCGGTCCATGCCACCGTAATAATATTGGAATTTCCCTTTTTATCCGCCACCGACACCATCACAGCGGGAACCGGGTACAGCATGTTTCCAGGTTTAAACTGCCGTTTTGCCATGGTATCCTCCCTACTGCTGAAGCGCCATCATAATCTGAGGCGCAAGTTGTTTTTTTCTGGAAACCACACCGGGAAGGTGGACAAGCCCATCCAGCTTTTCTTCGCTTCCATCGTCCTCATCAGAGGTATGGAATGCGCTGGCCACAAGCTGCTCAGCGCCCTGACCCACGCAGACCAAGTCAGTGGATTCCGTAAGAATGTTTGTCAGCATAAAGAACATCATGTCAATATGATGCTGTTCTCTGGCCTTTTCCGAATATAGGAGCATTCTTTCTTTTAAAACCTCCAGTTCTTCGGAGTCTAAAGATGTAATCTGTCCGATTCCGAACACAGACTTTCCAACAGAGAACCGCTTGAAATCCTGATAAAAAATATCTTCATCTGATTTTCCCTTTAAATTGCTTCCGGCCGCGAACATCTTCTTGGCATACTCCTCTGCATTGATCCCCGCAATATCGGCCAGCATCAGAGCCACAGTCTTATCCATAGACGTACAGGTGGGAGAACGGAACAGCAGCGTATCAGAAATAATCGCGCTGCAAAGGAGGCCCGCAGTCTTTTTATCAATTTTCACACCATTTTCCTGATACATCTGGCAGATAATGGTTGCTGTGCAGCCCAAAGGCTGATTTCTGAAAAATACCGGTGACATGGTTTCCACGGTTCTTAAACGATGATGATCGATAATCTCGCGGATATCGGCGCTTTCCACGCCTTCCACTGCCTGATTTTTTTCGTTGTGATCCACAAGAATAATCTGTTTTCCCTTGGCACCCAGTAAATTGCGGCGGGAAATCATCCCCAGATACTTCCCATCACTGTTTAAAATCGGGAAATCCCGGTGGCGCTTGCTGGCCATGATTTCGCGTATTTCATCCAGGTAATCTTCATCGGAAAAGGCCACAATATGATCCGTGGTCATAAAATAACTCACCGGCATGGACTGGTTAATCAGGCGGGCCGTGGTATAGGTGTCATACGGAGTTGTGATTACCGTACAGCCACGCTCCTGCGCCAGCTTGCGGATGGTCAGAGAAACACCCGCCCCCTCGCAGACAATGATGCAGCCCGCTTCCATTTCAATGGCACAGAGTTGGGACTCATAGCGGTTTCCTAAAATCACAAGATCATGCTTCTCAATATAATTTTCCATCAAATCAGGATTGGCCGCAGCGATAAGGACCTTTCCCCTGTCAAAATAGCATTCCGAATCGCCCACAACGATGCTGCCCTCCAGCGTATCCAGAATATTTGCATACTTGGTGTGTGCTTTGGAGATAATACTGCTGTCATATAAATCCATGTAGGATTTTGTAATATCGCCAATGGTAATAACTCCCTCTAAAATACCGCCGTCAGCGACAACGGGAAGCGTAACCACATTATTTTCCTGCATAAGGCTCCATGCATTTTTCAGGGAAATGCCGCGGTCTACGCCCTTTGTCTTTCTGATTTCTATGTCCTTTACCTGAGTTTTTACATTTTCCACCAGCCGCGGAGAATCCACCTTAAAGTGTTTCAATACAAACTGAGTTTCCGGATTTATATTTCCTGCCCTGCATGGTTCGTATTCCTCCCCATTTAAAAGCTGTTTCAGGTTTGCATAGCATATGGCGGAACAGATGGAATCTGTGTCGGGATTTCGATGTCCTAAAACTAAGATTTTCTGTTTTTCCTGATTTGGCATATATGTAGGTTCCTTTCTGTTATGTATGGTTGATTATGAGTAACTGGTGAGGATACTGAACCGTTACGATTATGAACCGCTTTCAGGAGATATTAATATCCGGCTGTTGCTATTATGATTATAACATACTCCTCACCGTATGGCTCTTATTTTTTTTCGACATCTGAAGCTGGCGTGTTTGATAGGGCGCATTTACTATTCACGGGGCATCTTCTTGCCCGTCTTGGGACGGGCAAGAAGCATCGGGCGTCCGCCCGATGGGAAAAACCGGACGAAAATTGCCTTATAAGCAAGCTTAACGTCTATTTTCGTCCGGTTTTCCCCGCCCTGCAAACTGTAACTTTCATAATCTGTTTACACTGTGTTCACATTTTATTCATATGTGCTTTTTATACTAATTGCATAGAAGCAAATGAGTTTTGCCTCTTAAATTAGACAAATTGCACATAGATTTTTCATAATTGCCCCGGTTGTCGCGACCGGGGTCTCCTCATTTTAAAAGCCGGGTGCCGGCAGAAAATCTGCCGCAATAGCGGTGCGTGAGAGTTTCCGAAGGTACTCAGGCATTATGATGGATGGAAAGAGCTGTATACGGACAGGTATCCTTATCCGCCCGCGTACAGCTCTCCTTTTTCGTTTATTCTAAAATCAGCTTCGCCGCACCATAAATCCCCGCATCATTTCCCAGGGTAGCCAATAACACTTTAGCCTTTCCGACCGCCATCGGGGACATCTCGTCATGATACTTCTGGATTTTCTCAGTTAAAAATTCTCCTGCCTTTGAAACGCCGCCGCCTATTAAGTAAACCTGCGGATCCAGCACCATGGTGATACTGGCCAGTGCCCAGCCCAGATAACGACAGGAAGTCTCCACAGACTCTGTTGCCAGCCGGTCTCCCTTTTTCGCCTCATCCAGCACATTTTTAGCCGTAATATTCTTTATCTCTCTCAGGGACGAGGGGCACTCATTGGCGGCCAGAAGCCGGGTGGCCACTCTGGCAATCCCCGTAGCAGAGGCCACCTGCTCCAGGCATCCATAACCGCCGCAGTTGCACTGTTCCGTTTCGCCCTCTACCACATGCATGTGGCCGATTTCCCCTCCGGTTCCCTGCATGCCTGACCAAATTTTTCCATTTAAAATAATGCCGCCGCCGACTCCGGTTCCCAGCGTCACCATGACCATGTCCTTGTATCCTCTGCCGCCGCCCTGCCATATTTCACCGAGGGCCGCCACATTAGCATCATTGGAGCTCCTGACCGACATTCCGTCTAAAAGGCGGCTTAACTCTTCCTGAGCGTTAATATCCTTCCAGCCCAGATTCACACAGAATGCGACATATCCATTATCCAAAACGGGTCCGGGAAGTCCCATGCCCGCCCCGGCAAAATCGGAGAGGGACATATTCCACCCGGCGGCCTTTTCTTTGATGGAAGCCGCAATATCCCCGAGGATATATTTTCCGTTCTCTTCCTTCCTTGTGGGAATCTCCCATTTTTCCAAAAGAGTCCCGTTTGCCTGGAACACACCAATTTTTACTGTGGTTCCACCAATGTCGATTCCTATACACTTTTGGCTCATATCTGCCTCCCCAAGACCCACTGGCCTTGCTTTATTTTTACAGTGCTTTCACAGTATTTACCACATTTTCCACAGTAAATCCAAATTTTTCAAACAGCTTTCCAGCCGGACCGCTGGCGCCAAAGCCCTTCATAGTAACATATGCGCCATCCAGACCCACATACCTGCCCCAGCCGAAATCAGAAAGAGCTTCCACAACCACTCTCCTGCGGACAGCCTTCGGCAGCACGGACTCCCTGTATTCTGCGCTCTGTTCTTCGAACAGCTCCATGCAGGGCATGGAAACCACACGGACTTTTCTCCCCTCGGCCTCAAGCTCTGCCTTTGCCTTTACAGCCAGGTCTACCTCAGAACCACTGGCAATGAGAATTGCCTCCGGCATCCCCTCACAGTCGTCGATCACATAGCCGCCCTTTAAAGCTTCCTTACTGCTTCCCGCAACCGGATTTAAGTTCTGTCTTGTGAGAACCAGGGCGGTAGGATTCTTTTGGGAAGTGGCTGCTGTCAGCCATGCGGCAGATGTCTCTGTTGCATCACAGGGGCGGAATACGCGCAGATTCGGCATCGCCCGAAGCATGGCAAGCTGCTCAATTGGCTCATGAGTCGGGCCGTCCTCGCCAACCCCGATACTGTCATGGGTGAATACATATGTCAGCGGAATGTTCATAAGAGCGGACAGCCTTGCCATTGGCTTCACATAATCACTGAATACAAAAAATGTGGCGACATAAGCCCGCAGGCCGCCGTGAAGCATAATACCGTTTCCGATCGCCGCCATGGCTGACTCCCTTACGCCAAAGTGCAGATTTCTTCCCTCAGGAGTTTCTGCGGAGAAATCGCCCGCGCCCTTCATTTCTGTTTTGTTGGATGGACCCAGATCAGCGGATCCGCCAATCAGATTCGGCATTTCATCCTTTAACAGGTTGAGCATTTTTCCAGAAAGAGAACGGGTTGCCTCTGGTTTTTCTTTTTCAAGCCAGAATTTCTCATTGTTTATCAAAGCCTCCGGGGTCACATTGGCATGATACTTCTCCCAGAGTTCTTCCATCTCCGGGAATTCTTCACAATATGCGGCAAACATCACATTCCACGCAGCTTCCACATCCGCCTTTTCCCGTGCCATTTTCGCAAAATGTTCATAAACTTCTTCCGGTACAAAGAACGGCTCTTCATAGGGCCAGTTTAAGTTCTCTCTCATGGCTTTCACATTGTCAACGCCCAGCGGTTCCCCATGGGCGCTGGCCTTCCCCTGCTTTGCCGGGCATCCATAACCAATTTCCGTCTTAATGGTAATGAAAGACGGCCGCTCTGTTTCTGCCTTCGCAGCCTCAATGGCCAGGCCGATGGCATCCGTATTGGTTCCATCCTCAACCGTAATGGTCTGGAAACCAAAGGCGCGCATTCTTTCCTCCACATTCTCACGGAACGCAATGTCTGTGCTTCCCTCAATAGAAATCTTATTGGAATCATAAAGAACGATTAATTTTCCAAGTCCCAGAGTTCCCGCCAGAGAAAAGGCCTCAGAGGAAATTCCTTCCATCATGCAGCCGTCTCCGCCGAGGACATAGGTATAGTGATCCACCACCGGATAATTGTCCTTATTAAATATGGAGGCCAGATGCTTTTCTGCCAGAGCCATTCCGACAGCCATGCCCATTCCTGCACCCAGGGGGCCTGTGGTTGCTTCCACTCCAACGGTATGGCCGTATTCCGGATGCCCGGGAGTCAGTGAGCCAACCTGTCGGAAATTCATAATATCCTCTTTCTTCAGCCCATATCCAAATAAGTGCAAAAGGGAATATAACAGCATGGAGCCATGTCCTCCGGACAAAATGAACCGGTCACGGTTTGCCCAGGACGGATTTGCCGGGTTGTGGTTCATGTGGTTCGCCCACAACTCATACGCCGCCGGAGCACAGCCAAGGGGCAGTCCCGGATGTCCAGAGTTAGCTTTCTGGATCGCATCGGCGGACAAAACTCTAATGGAATTAACTGACAAATTGTCGATCGCATTCATGATTCTTCCTCCTGTGAATTTCCTCTTTAAATGTAACAGTTCAGCCTTGCATCTTCTTACCCGCATGCCGCGGACCAGAAGCTCCGGGCGTCTGCCCTATGAATCTTCGCACGGATGAACTGTTATTTTAATTTAATTTCTTTCATCACATCACTGCCGGCTACAATCAGACTGTTCAGATGATTTTTTCCTGCACGGACGCAGGAAACCGGGAAATCAAACTGCCCGTCAAACTTTTTATGGCCGTCCAGATTGTAAATCCTGCACGACTCCTCATTATACAGGATAATTTTGTCGCCGTCAATTTCGACTCCACTGTATGGGTAATCAAAATCAACACTTGCGGCCCGCTTTCCATCCGTGCTGTAAAGATCCAGACGGCTGGAACTTCCGGAAGTGTTGTCCACCACCACCCCGGCATACCGGCCCGAATAGCAGATACTTTTAATCTCCTCCTCCACCGGAACCGTTACGACTGTCGTATCCGGAATCACATTTTTCACAGAAATAAAGGTCATTCCCTTATCAGAAAACGCACAGACCGTTTCTTCATTGAGATACCGGACCCGTGCAACCATCTTTCCGTCAAATTCTTCCTCGAAGGCACCTATGAAACGGTTGTTTACATTTTTTCCGATTTCTGAGAAATCATAAAACACCACCTTGTTTTTAAGGGCGCCGTTTTTCAAAAAGGCCACCGACATGACAACCTGCTTCCCGTCCGGGGAAAGAGCAAGATCAATGGGATACCCGTCACCGGATAACAGCATTTTAATATAGATTCCCAGCTCCTCTCCGTCTTTTTTAAAATAAAAAACATAGCTGGCCGTGCTGTCCTCCACCACGGCGGCGGTCACGCCTCTGGCTGAAACAGCCGCCTTTGTGATGGGAAGCTGGGTTTTCGCCACCCCTGTGCACCCCTCGCGATTGCAGATATACACCTGGTTTCCCTGCTGGTCCGCAATCACTGCATAATCACCATTCACGTTGATAATGGGGGTTTTCATTTCATACCCCTGGGTCCAGATAGTTTTTCCTGAAGCGTCTATGTAGGAGGCACCATCCTTGGTATATTTAATCATATTGTCGCCAAAATACTCATATTGTACAAAGCTGCTGTCGCTGACCACCTTACCTGTCTCATTCCCCGGGGTGCCTTCTTCCTCCTGTCCCCCGCCCTGAACTCCGTCAGAAAACCGCATGGACTGCTCCCAGGACACGTCATATTCTGTATATTCATATTCATTCTGGTACTGATACCAGCAAAAGCCTGTTGCCGTAAGAAACACTGCCAGCACCAGAAACATAAAGGTTTTCTTCCTTCGTCTTTGGCCGAGGGCCTGACGGAGAGTACCCTCACTGTCCTCCTCTTCTTTATAAAAGGGCGGGCGGTCCTGTTTCGGAGTCTGGACAATGTTATTGCGAAGCTGTCGTTTTTTCTTCTCCCTGTCCATGGAACTCATACCACTCATATAATAAATCTCCCGGAAATGCCTATATGTTCTCAGTATACACCATTTCCAGGAGATTCGCATTAAATTCTTTCTTAATTATGGCAAAATCAGTTTTTGGCCGGCCAGAATCCGGTCCTCGTCTTCCAGGTTATTCAAGCGGCAGATTTCTGCCAGATGTTTCAGATTATCATAATTTTTCCAGCAGATCCCGTACAGGGTCTCCCCCTCTCCGACTTCATATATATGGTATCCATTTGCCTCGGCCGCCGCATAATCTATGGGTTCACGTTCCGGCTCCTTAATATCTCCCTGGCCGGCTTCCTTCCCCATTCCTACCAGATTCTGAGAAGATGGCTCTTCCTGGCCGGAACCACCGGTCTGATCTTTTGGTTCTGCCTGGTTCTCCGGTTCCGTCTGTACGGGCGGCGCTGCCTCCCCGGTCTGGCCACTCTCGCCGGTTGCCAGATCACTGTCCGTCCCCCCTCCGTCTGCACTCCCGTCTTCCGCGGACGGCACCGCCTCTTCCACCATAGTGGAATCCGCGTCTTCCGCTTTGGCCTCTTCCTTTTCCGGTATACTGCCCTCCATGGTCTCGTTTCCATAGGATTCTCCGGTTTCCCCGGCTGCCGTTTCTACCGGATGTACATTTCCCGGCAGCTCCTCAATTACAAAATCCGGTTCCTCCGCTTTCTGCTTCTGATACTCGTCCCAGTTGGAAACTCCCGCAGGCAGAACAGAAGTCAGAACGCTTTCCATTCGCTGCATTTTCGTGTAGTTATTGACCAGCACCACACCGCCTGCCAGAACTGCCACAGAAAGCATTCCGCAAATCATTCCCAGAGTGCTTGTCCGATGGCTCTGTTCCTTTGCCTGTTCTTTTTTCACCACCATACGCTGTCTGAAATCCTTGATTACCTTCTCATGGGAACCTGATTCAATCCGATGTACATCCTTTCTGGTAATCATATAGTCCTGCATCATCTGATTTCTTTCGTAATAAACGCAGTATCCCTTCAGCCTGTAAAACCCGTCATCGGACGTGACATAAACCGCCTCTTCGCCTTCCAGACCATGGTTTAAATACATAAGCTGGTTTTTACCCGCAAAATACTGTCCATGCTGTTTCCAATAATTAAGCGGACTAAGCTGGCTCCCCGGTCCGCCGCACAGAAACCATCCCTGTACAGTTCTCTTGGGAAATGCCTCCTCAATGGCCTGATACGCCTTTTTCCAGGCATTGTCCGAGAAATTAATCTTTTCCCCGTTTACCTCCACGTCTTCCATTTCCATGGCGCCATCTACAAATATGTATGGAGTCCCATCATATTGTTCCACATTTCCCAGTAAAAGTCCCACCCGCAGCGTCTGCTTTCCCGCAGGGTACAGCCGTTTCAGATAGGTGTTTACATAATCCTCCACATAAAACCGAACCACCTGGTCCGTGTCGCCAATCTGGCGGATATTCTTCGGCAGCTTCGGAAATGGATTATATAAATCTCCCATGATCTCACCTCGCTATATTTTTCACCAGGCCGGCCAGGTAAGCCCGCGCCGGCCCATTCTTTTTTATTCAAGCGAAAGTATAGCATGTCCCATTTGCAAAACCTGTCAAAACGGGGATGGCTCTCCGGAAAAGTTTTCGACACGTCTTCCAATGAGATTCATTCCCAGACAGATACTGCGGCTGATACAGTCCGCCAGGCGCATCACTACCGAAAGCCGGATACTCTGCAGCATCAGCGGGTCTCCGTTTCTGGAAGCCCCCACAATTCCGGTAATGAAAATATCTCCTACCGCTCTCAGCTCCTTTTTTACTCCAGACCCCGGCTTAAGGGGCCCCCGTCCCAGAGTAACGAATCCCACATGTTCCACATTTCCCACGGACGCATCAACCGCCACCACCAGAGCATTGGGAAATTTTCTCTGAAGCCCCTCCATACAGAGCTCCAGGTTCATGGCATGAACCGGGCTTTCCAGTGTCCCAAACACTCTGGCATTTCTGATTCCCTGCTCCTTCAATTTATGCCCGATTAACGGTCCCAGACTGTCTCCTGTGGACCTGTCGGTGCCAATACATAAAAAAACAACTTCCTTTTTTCCGGACTCCTGCATTTCATCCAGCAACATCATCAAAAACCGGCCGGCAAACTTCTCTGCTTCAAACCCTGCAACTGTATCATAATAATATATTTCCCGTTTCCGAAATCTCATGGCCTGTCTTTGTCTCCGTTTCTTTTTCCTTTTTTCCTTTTCTTTCCTTTCCTATACGTTATTATAGGCTGTCCCTGATGGATTTATACAAAAAAATCTTCTGTCCCATTTTAAAAAACCATCGCCCCTCAGAACGTGTGCCCACCAAACACAGTACCCACCAAACGCGAAAAAAAGCGGGGCACCCCAAAGATGTCCCGCCAATTCTGACCTTCGTTCTATTACCAGTCAAAGTGCATATAATCTTTTGTATTAAAGGCTGCTCCCCAGCCCCAGCCATGTTTTCCAAAGGCTTTTACCACATCACTGTCCCGTCCGATGGAATATGGATTTACGCCGGGCTCCCATTTATTCCCCACAAGAACAGTCCCGTCTTCCCTCACCTGGGGATTCTGGTCCGGGTTAATGTCAATGGCCAGTCCCGCGCTGTGATTGCTTCCCAGACCATTGCTTCGCCATGCGTAACCGCCAATGCTGTTGATAGGGAACTGCTCCGGTCCGTTATAAATCTCTGTGAAAATCTCCTTCACTTCGTCGGCAATGGAGCTTAAAACCTGTACTCTTGTAGTATCTGCCACCTTCTGGCCATTCCTGAGCCGCCATACAGGAATATCCACCCATACCATTTCCGCGGCAGCCGCTGCCGCTGTCGGGTTCGCGTAAATGCGGCTGTACTGCTCCTGCACCTTTCCTATGTACTCCTCTGTTCTGGAATCCCATTTATAATATTTGGCATCATAATGATAAGCCGCCCGGTCTCCTTCGCTTAAACCCTCCACATGGTCATACCACTCCGGATCATTGTTATAACCGCTTCCCCAGTCGCCCCAGGCACTCCAGTCATTCCATCCTGTACTGCCGGAGTCTGTACTGCCGGAACCTGTACTGCCGGAACCTGTGCCACCGGCCTGTGTCTGGATTTCTCCGTCCTTCACCCATGCGCCGATTCCATTCACCTCGCACCCATCCGGGGTTGTGGTACTTGTCAGGACATATCCGTTTTCATCGAAATAATAGCATTCCGATGTTCCGTCTCCATCGTTGTCGATCCACTGCCACTGATTTTTCGGATAACTTCCATCACTGTTTTCATACCACCGTCCTGAACTGTCTGTTTTCCAGCCCGCTGCCAGTGCACTTATGGTTATACATGCTGACATAGCAGCCGTCATGACAACAAGCCGCACCATTTGTTTTCTCATACCTTTTGCTCCTTTGTATTCTGCTGATTTTTTACCTGTCGTACTCTCTGCTTTTAAATACAGAGACCGCCTCACTGATATTGCCGGCCGCACCCTCTGCGATAATTTTTTCCAGGGCCTCCAGCCTTTCTGCGGTCATAAATTCTTTACCAACAAACACCTCAAAATGGTCTGTAATGTACAGGGCCTTTTCCTTCACGGCAATCTGCGTATTCTTAAGCTGTGACACCGTATCGGAAAGTTCCGCCTCCAGTTTTTCCAGCTCTGCCTTGTTATTTCCCATAATTTCATCTGAAAGAATCGTTTTCGTCACAGATTCAAAGGTGCTTAACGCATCCTTCTTCTTTTTGTTGGTTTGTGCCAGATCCTGATTCAGCTGGGCAATCTCATCGTCAAACTTCTGAAGATTATATATATTATCATTTTTATCCTTTCGAATTGATCTGACAATGGCCTTTATCTGTTTTTTATTGGCCCAGATCCTGTCATGGATGTTCCTTCCTTCCTTCAGCACATCCATATATTTTATCTTAGTGGAATTTCCGATTTTTACATAAATTCCCCCAAAAACTCCGATAACCCCTACATAAATCCCGATCAGATACCATGTTTTCCGGGCAGGAATTAATAAATAAATCCCACATGGTACAGCAAGAAAGAAAATCAGAAGAACAGCCAGCATAACCAGGGTTTCTTTGAATCCCCGTGTAAAATAAAGGGAATAATACAGCCTGCCGGCACAAAATGTCGGTACATGATTGGCACGGAACAGATTTTTAATCCGCCCTTTCCATTCCTCATTTTCTTTTAGCAGTTCCTGAGTATCCTCCGCAATCCGCTCTTTAATCCCCTGGGTTTTTGCCTTCTCCCGCTTTGATTTCACCTTTTTTAAACGGTCCTGGGTCTTCCCAATTTCCATATCATAGCTTTTTGAAATTTCGTCAGACCTTTGTTTTACTGTCTGGGAAATTGTATCGGCAATGGTCTGCTGTTTCGTCTTCAGCGTTTTTTCCAGCTGCTTTTCTGTCTCCTCCAACTGTCGTTCCTGCTGTTTCAACTGTTCCAGTTCCTCTACTGCCTGCTTTGCACCAGCAAAAAAGGCAGCGTAATCCGTAATAGGCTGTGCCATCTTTTGTCCTCCTGGCTTTTGTAATATGTATAGATTACTACAACTTGACTCGCCGCACAAGGTAAAATCTTCAAAAAGCCTCTTTAAAATTTAGATATTTACTGATATAATGGCGCAAAAGAACCTTACACCGGCGGCAGGAGCTGTCAGCCATAAAACATCGTAGCAGAAAGGAGACTGTCCATGTTCCGTATGTGGGGAAAAATCTGGAAGGATAATCACCTGTTAGAGGATACTGTGGTATGCAACAGCGACTATTCCATGTCCCGCACATCCATGGTCTTTCAGGCTTTGGGTGAAATTTGTTACAAATTTGATTTGAGCCAGCCCATCTGGCTGGATTCCAATATAAAAGACTTTAAGCGTCATGATAAGACACGCTTTACAAAAGACAGTTTTATTGAAGCTATTGACTTTGATTATCTGGAAATCCATGTAATTGAGGAGTAGGCCTGTCTTTTCTGCATACAAAAAAGAGACAGCGCACGGTGTGGCAATTCGGTGCACTGTCTCTTTTCTATTTACAATCTCTTTAACAGAGCCTCTCTTGCTTCTTCGTAGCCAGGTTTGCCAAGAAGTGCAAACATATTCTTCTTATAGCTCTCAACCCCTGGCTGGTTAAACGGATTTACACCAAGAATATATCCGCTGATGCCGCAGGCAAACTCAAAGAAATAGAACAGCTGGCCAAGGCTGTACTCGTCCTGAGACGGAATCTTAACCAGAAGATTCGGAACGCTGCCGTCTGTATGGGCCAGAATCGTTCCATTCATGGCGCTCTTGTTTACAAAATCCACAGTCTGTCCGGCCAGGTAATTCATGCCGTCGGTATCCACTTCTTCCTCCTGCAGAACAATTTCCGCCGGAGACTTTTCCACGCTGAGAACTGTCTCAAACATGATACGGGCACCATCCTGGATGAACTGACCCATGGAATGTAAATCAGTTGTCAGATCAACAGCAGCCGGGAGAATCCCTTTCTGGTCTTTCCCTTCGCTTTCGCCATAAAGCTGTTTCCACCATTCAGAAACATAATGAAGGCTCGGCTCATAATTTGCTACGATTTCAACCTGTTTTCCTTTTCTTAACAGAATATTGCGGACAGCCGCATACAACAGAGCCGGATTTGCCTCATACTCCGCTTCCAGAGCTTTCTTTCTCGCGAAAGCGGCACCCTCCATCAGCTTATCAATATCTGCACCGCTCACTGCGATCGGAAGCAGTCCAACAGCCGTCAGTACAGAGAAACGTCCTCCCACATCATCCGGAACCACGAAGGACTCATATCCCTCTTCATTTGCCAGATTCTTCAATGCGCCTCTTGCCTTATCCGTTGTTGCATAGATTCTCTTATTGGCTTCTTCTCTGCCATACTTTTTAATTAACAGTTCCTTGAACACACGGAAGGCAATGGCAGGCTCTGTGGTTGTACCGGATTTGGAAATAATATTGATGGAAAAGTCCTTACCTTCCAGCACATCCTGAAGATCTTTAATATATTTGCTGCTGATGCTGTTTCCGACAAAATAAATTTCCGGAGTTTTTCTCACACCTTTCGGCAGGACATTATAAAAACTATGAGACAAGAATTCAATCGCAGCTCTGGCTCCAAGATAGGAACCGCCGATTCCGATTACCAGCAGCACATCAGAATCGCCTTTGATTTTTTCCGCTGCCTTTTTGATTCTTGCAAACTCTTCTTTATCATAATCAACCGGCAGATCAATCCATCCAAGGAAATCATTTCCTGCGCCTGTTTTTCCCGTGAGAACTTCCTTTGCGCCCATTACAGAGCTTTTCATATTTGCGATTTCTTCTTCCCGAATAAAACCTGACGCCCTGGAATAATCAAACAATAATTCTTTGCTCATAAATCCCTTCTCCTTTTCTTGTGTGAGATATCTCTCATATTGCTTTTCATTATATCACTTGGTTAAACAATTGACAATGCCGACCGGAATTTTTTCCTTAAATTATAACAGTTCAGCCTTACATCTTCTTGCTTTCAACGTTTTTTATCTGGAATCTCCGCAAGGCTGAACTGTTACAAATATTCCTGCAGAAGTTCCCCCAGCAATTTCAAATCCTCTGTTTTCAGCTCTTTCCTTGCCCGTTCTGTTCCCGGTTTTTCCGTTGCCAGAATTTCCTGCAGCGTTCGTTTTGTCTGTTCTCTGCTGGCTGCAATCTGTTCCAGGCTCTCTCTCAGATATTCGATATTTCCGGAAAGTTCATCTCCTTTTTGGACATTCTTCCGTTTGGGAGCGGCATCTTCCTTCCCGCCGCCTGAATTTTTCCCGGCCTGTTCCTCCACACCCCCCTCCTTCTTTCTGGACAAAACAGAAAATCTGCCGCCCTGCCGTTCTGTCTGGGCATTCCCTGTTTTTCCGGTGTCTTTTTCTGCCTTTTCTATGTGAAAACGGCCTTCCGGCTCCCTGACATCCATTTTTCCTTCTGTCAGAGTCGCATCCTCATCCGCCACCGCCATCTCCTGCACTGCTTTTACTTCTTTTCTTCCAAAATCACGCAGTCTGGGATTCAACGATTTGATAGCCGAACTGTTTTTCTTTTCCGGTTCTGTGCTTTCCGAAGATCTCTCCACACTCTTATAAAAATGCGGGGAATTTTCCACATAATCCGCAAGGCAATCCGCAAGCTGCTGCCTCTTCACTGCAATATTGGCTCCATTATCAACAAGCACCAAAAACAGTCCTGACAGGATTCCTATGGTCCCGTAAAGTACAATATAATAGGAATCGCAGCGATACCAGTACGAGGCAAATGCTGCTACGCCTCCAATCAAAAAGCATAAAATCATTGCCTGCACGGAAAGGTTGTCCCAACTATCCAGGGACATTTTCATAAAGCGGAATCCATATATCTGCCTTTCTATGTAAACGCCGGTGTTTCGGATTCCATGACTGATGAGAAACATATTTTCTGTTTTTTGCTTCAGTGCTTTCAGATTCCTATTTTTCGTCAGTGCCATGTTCCCGGTTTCTTTAATTAATCTTTTGTAGAGGCTGCTTGTCACAAGCTTGCTGAGAACTCCCAGTGCACATACGGCTGCAAGAACATACAGCATTTTTCCAGTCTGTAAAAATTGTAACATAAATAGCTCCCCTTTCTTCGTCCAGATCGTTCCAGATGATGGTTCCCATTATAACCACTTAGAAACTTTTTGAGAAGATTAAGAAGCCAAAAATCGTTCGTCAAATAGCGGGAAAATTCGATTCTTAAGGGGTTCAGAAACAGTAAAAGCCCGGAAAGGAACCTCCCATCCGGACTTTCGTTTTATTACATTTCTTCCAGCATGGACACGATTAAGCGCACGGAATGCTCCACTGCTTTTGCCTCAAACTCTTTATAGTCCACATTGGCGCTGTCGTCCGCCTTATCAGAAATCGCACGAACCACCAAATATGGAATCTGATTCAAATAAGCAGCCTGTGCAATGGCAGCTCCCTCCATCTCTGTACAATATGCATCAAAGTTTTCCCGGATCCATACTTTCTTTTCCTTATCATTAATAAACTGATCCCCACTGGCCACCCGTCCGCTAAAAGTCTGAATATCAGGGTTGGCCCTGTGGCAGCATTTTTCTGCCAGTGCTCTCAAGTGTTCATCCGCCGGAAATTCTTTCATTCCCAGCTGGGGAATTTCTCCAATCTGATAACCAAAACCAGACGCATCCATATCATGCTGCACCGCAGTAGTAGAGAGTACAATGTCCCCTACATTTACTTCATTTCTAAGGGAGCCTGCAATTCCCGTATTTATAATTCCATCCACATGATACCGATCCACAAGAATCTGGCTGCAGAGTCCTGCATTCACTTTTCCGACTCCGGAGCGTACCACTACTACCTCTTTTCCTTTAATAGTCCCCTGGCAGAAACTCATTCCGGCCACTGTCCGGACCTCCGGAGCCACCATCATTTCCCGGAGCTTTTCCACTTCCACTTCCATCGCACCAATAATACCCAGCATTCTATTTTCCTCCTGCTATTTTTCTTGCCTGTGATAGTTCCCATTATACGGAAAAGGCGAAGGAAAATCAACTGGTATCCTGTCAACCGCCGCTGCCGTTCGCACCTGCTGCCGCTTTCTTTTGTGACAGTTCAGCCTTCCGGCTAGACAGTTACTTTCTTTTTGCCATTCCTGCCTTCTTACTTGACAAGATATCTTGTGGATATGTATAATCAATCTGATAAAAAACGGGCGTTTGCCCCATACAATAAAAGGAGGATTTCATATGGTTTATAAAACACAGGGTACATGTTCCCGGGAGATTTCTTTTGAAGTGGTTGACAACAAACTGACCAACGTAAAATTCGCAGGCGGCTGTAACGGTAACTTACAGGGGATTGGAAAATTAGTAGAAGGAATGGATATCGACGAAGTTATTAAAAGAACTGACGGTATCCTCTGCGGCGCCCGCCCCACCTCATGCCCTGACCAGTTGGCAAGAGCCTTAAAACAATATAAAGCAGAACATTAATTGTTACTGTTCAGATACTCTCTGAACGGTTACAATTAATTTCAGAGTAACCGTTCAGCCATGCGAAGATTTAGAGCGAAAAAGCGTTGAAAACTTGTTTTCATAAGCATTTTTCACTCTGAATCTTCATAGGGCGGATGCCCGGCACTTCTTGTCCGCAGTACGTGGGCAAGAAGATGCAAGGCTGAACGGTTACATTTCAGAACATAAAAAAACCGTCACCCAGTTGGACAAGGCTGGATGACGGTTCCACTATCTTTACACTGTCAATGAAAATGTTTTGGACTCTGTATGAATTAGGGTTTAAAGCTTCAGTATCAGCTCCCTTCTTAAAATAGAGTTATATATAATGGTACCATATTATATATCGTTTTTATCTCTTGGTAAGTTTTACGCCATTTGTCTCAGTGGCGCAGCCTTCCATTTCGTCGCCAAGTTCAACTACATGAATGCCGCGAACACGGTAGTATTTGTTTACTTCGTAGCCGGTGAGAGTGAAACCAGTTGAAAGCATCGTCAGCTTTCCATCCGCTTCTTCTATTGTCTTATCAAATTCCCAAAAATCTATCTGAATCCAATCTTGTTCGCTGTCGCTCCACTGATCTAGTGCCACTGCATGATGAATTCTATCTACGTTCTTATGAGCATATGTTGCAATCCTTACATAAAGATTCCCATTCTGCTCATTAGTTATCTCTGTCAACCCACTCGAAATAATCTCGCCCCTGGCATTACGGTAAACTATGTCCTGTGATGTAACTTCTCCTGGGCCCAACAGGATACTCTGGTTATGATGCCCTGGCAAACTCTCCCATGTCAAATCATCGGCAAATGCCACCATAGACATCATCATAGAAAAAACTACTACCAAATAAAATATTTTTCTTATCTTCATAAAATTTCCTCCTTTATAAATACAAACGCAAGAAATTCTATTTTGTGACCAAATCTTAGTAAAAAGTTAAATTTTCTAGTATTTTCAAAAACTCTTCTATGTCAATTATTCCAAAAATATAATACATAGTCTCATCCACTGTGACGAATCCCTCATATTCAATTACATCTTCTTTAAGTACATTTGCTCTGTAAAAAATATCCTTTTTGATCCAATCATTCCATACCGCATTTTCTTCCTCTCTATCTGAATTAATACTAATAGATGCCTCCTTTGCATTTCTCATCTGTGTAAAATGTATACTATTTCCATTATAGTCAAAATTAATATCCGCACTATATTCTTGAATTACTACTTCATTTATTTTCATTCCATAAGGGATATAGCCAAGTTTTAACACAGGAATGTTTACTTTCTTTTCTATTTCTTCATATGTTTGGTCCAAATTGCTGATCTCTTCAAAGTTTTTATCATTATCAAAGATAAATCCCTTCTCTTTTTTGCCTATCTTAAAAAAATAACTCTTCTCACCAACAGCCGTCAGCCCAAGCAGTCCCACAAACGCAGCCGCCAATATCGCGACCAGGAAAATTCTCTTTTTCCCAAGACGTACCACTTTCTTCCTGTCTGATGTATCTGTGGCTGAGGCCCTCTTTTCCCTGGCCTCACGCTCCATGATTTTCTGATATAATCGTTCTTCGGCGCCGGGGAAGTCAGAGTCATTCAATGACTGCTCGGCCTCTTCCATTTCCTTCCGCAATTGCTCGTCTGAATAACCATATGCCTGCTTCAGGCATTTTTTTAGTGTTTCATTTTCTCGCTTTTCTACTTCAGTCATAACTCCAGCACCTCATTTCCCACTGGCAATTTCTTTTTTGGGGTTGACATTTCCTTTCTAGCCGTTACTATTAAAATAGTTAATGAAAATTTCATGAAAATCCACGGAGGCAATGATTTATGAAAACCATTATACTCACTGGCGGTGGGACCGCTGGCCACGTTACCCCAAATCTGGCTTTGATTCCATCCCTTCAAAAGGCAGGTTATGATATTCACTATATTGGTTCCTATAACGGAATTGAAAAAAAGCTGATTGAGAACGCAGGCATCCCCTATGATGGGATTTCCTCTGGTAAGCTGCGTCGATATTTTGATCTTAAAAATTTTACGGACCCGCTCCGTGTCTTAAAAGGATATGAAGAAGCACGGAAATTAATCAAAAAATATAAACCTGATGTCCTTTTTTCTAAAGGCGGCTTCGTGGCTGTTCCCGTGGTTCTTGCTGCAAAGCATTATCATGTCCCTGTCATCATACATGAATCCGATATGACCCCCGGTCTTGCCAATAAGCTGTGCATACCTTCTGCAAAAAAGGTGTGCTGTAATTTTCCAGAGACCTTAAAATATCTTCCGGAAGATAAGGCCGTCCTTACAGGTTCCCCCATCCGCTCAGAATTGTTAAAAGGCGACCGTCTCGCCGGACTTCAGTACACGCACCTTTCCGCTGCAAAGCCCATTATCCTGGTAATGGGAGGAAGCCTCGGCTCTGTTAAAGTTAATACTGCAGTCCGCCGGATTCTTCCAAAGCTCCTGGAGACATTTCAGGCCATCCATATCTGCGGAAAGGGCAATCTTGACGAATCTCTGATTGGAACAACGGGTTATGTACAATATGAATATGTTGACAGTCCTTTAAAGCATTTGTTTGCTGCTGCTGATATTATAGTTTCCCGTGCAGGTGCAAATTCTATCTGCGAAATCCTGGCTCTGCGAAAACCAAATGTTTTAATTCCCTTATCTGCTGCTGCCAGCCGCGGCGATCAGATATTGAATGCGAATTCCTTTGCAAAGCAGGGATTTTCCACTGTACTTGAAGAAGAGAATTTGACGGACAGCTCCCTGTACGAAGCCATTCAAAATACCTATGAAAATCGGCGTCAACACATGGAAGCCATGGAAAAAAGCCACTTAAACAATGCGGTTGAAACCATTATGAAGCTGATAAACGAATCTGTTCCCAGCTAAGTCTGTTCCCAAAGGTCTTTCAATTTTTCTTTTAAGTATTTTCTGGCTCTTGAAATTCTGGAACGGCATACCATTTCCGAAATTCCAAGAGCCTTGCTTATCTCCGCAGTGGAACGTTCTTCGATGAAATACATGATTGCCGCATTCCTCCAGATATCTTTCATACCTTCAATGGCTTCGCGGATACGGCGATAATCTTCGTTTTCAATCAAATTACTTTCCGGTGCATTTTCGGAACGTCCGCTCAGACGATCCAGTTCAGCCTCACACTCATCCATCCCCACAAGTTCCATATGACTGTTCTTCCTGTAATAATCAATGCACTTGTTCTTTAAAATGTGGGCCAGCATTATTTTAGTCTCTTCTTCACTCAGCTTCCCAAAGTATTCCGACTTATAAAAAGACCAGAATGCTTCCATGACAACATCTTCTGCGTCATCATAGGGAACACCTTTGTTATAAGCCATCTTCATATACATCTTTGCATACTTTTCAATCAATTCCTGCAGCAGCTCATTATTATTCTGCGGCATATTTTCTCCCTGGTAAAAATTGGAATGGATTTATAAAGCACTCTTAATTTTAGCAGCTGTTTCTGCCAGCGCTTCCGGCGTTTCTTCGCCCTGAGCCCAGGTCACTATGGCCGGACCATTCTCATATCTCGGAATGACGTGTACATGAAAGTGAAACACCGTCTGCCCCGCTTCCGCTCCATTATTCTGCACGACATTAAAACCGGCACATCCGAGAGATTTTTTCATGGCTGTACCGATTTTCGCCGCCAATGGCAATACCTTTGATGCAACACTGTCTTCAAGCTCGCAGATGTCCTTAAAATGTTCTTTCGGTAGAATCAGCGCATGCCCCCTGGATGCCGGCCCCAGATCCAAAATCACACGAAAACTCTCGTCCTCATATATTGTAGCCGACGGTATTTCTCCATTGGCTATTTTACAAAAAATGCAGTTATTGTCTTTCATCTTTGATTCCTCCATTGTCCATAATATTTTTCTGGTTTTCTATACAAAAATATTCCAAAAAGAATTCCCAGGATCAGTCCGGAAACATGTGCAACATTGTCCACTCCGGAGCTTGCGTAGCCCATATATAAGGACAGGACAACCATAAACATAAGCTGCTGTGCAGTCAGGTCTTCTAACTGTCCGCGATTAGCGATAACTGCGTACAGCAGACCACCGACCACTCCAAAAATTGCGCCTGATGCCCCCGCTGAAACCACCATGGCATTTGGGCCGCTCACTGCCATGGATATACTGTTGGCCCCTATGCCGCAGCATAAGTAAAATACAAAGTACTTTAAATGTCCCAATGCCCGTTCCAGATTATCTCCCAGTGCCCACAGCACAATCATATTGTTTATGATGTGCCTGATTCCGAAATGCATAAACATAGAAGTAAGCAGGCGGTAATATTCCTTGTCCTCTAATACCGCAGACGCCAGCATTGCACCCTTCTGGTACATGAAATAGACATTCTCAGACGAACCTGCAATTTCCAGGTACAAAAAATAAAGCACATTGACTACAATGAACATCCAGTTCACATATGGCTTTTTTTCTGAAACACATCCCATATTTCCTGTCCTTTCACCTGGAAATCAGAATTATTCAGCAGGAATTATTTCATCAATCCCAGGCCTTTCGCCACAATGGTAATAAAGTCCTGCACATTGGTGACTATGGTCGTTGCTGACAGACTTCCTCTGTCCAGAAGCTTATTAACCACAAATTCATCCGCATCTACTGTATACAGGTAAATGGGACGTATGGTTCCATCAGAAAGCACACGGAAAGACGGGGTCATATTTCCGGTGGCTATTGTATGAAGCATGGTTGCCAGACAAATGACACATGTAGATTTCCTTATCATGTTTCTCATGGCATTCTGCCCGGTATAGACATCTCCGATTACCTCCGGCATCGGCCCGTCATCACGAATAGAACCTGTGAGAACAAAAGGAACCTGATTTTTTACACAGCTGTAAATGATTCCATTATCAATATTATATTCTTCAATAAACTTCGAGATAGAACCGCTTTTCCTTACTCTGTTTAACACGTCCAGGTGATTGTAATGACCATTGGGCCGGGACTTCTGGGTATAAATATCCTGTCCCAACGCAGTATGGAGCAATGCCCCCTCCAAATCATGGGTTGCCAGAGCATTTCCAGCCATCAGACCATGGGCATATCCGTTCTCAATCAGGGCCTGCATGGCATTTCGTGCATCACAGTCAAAGGAAAATGCAGGTCCCATAACCCATACAATATTTCCATGCTCCTTCTCATACTTCAAAAGTTCAATCAGGGTATCATAATCACGGGCGTATGAAGTCTCACGGCTTCTTCCCTGGCGGAAAACAAACTTATCTCCTGGCTGGTCTTTTTCATCTATAAATCCCGTGCTGTGTACATAAATTCCTTCTTCGGCGCCCTCACTCCGGCCCAAAATGACCTTATCTCCCCTTTTAAGATTCCGGTTTTCAACAACTTCCAGATGGCCGTCATCACAGATTACCACACTGGAATCCATGCGGCTTTCTTTCGCAAGCACCCATGTCCCATTCAATTTGAAATATTCCGGATACATGGACGTACTATGGAAATACTCCGGAGCAACTCCATCCTTCTCCACGGTTCCCCATTCCGCATCGGGAGCATCAACAAATTTTTGAAGTGTAAAATCCGGATGATGATATTCTGGTATCTGAAATGCCATAGTGACTCCTCCTTCTCCATTTGGCAACACATATCCCGTAATACCAGAATTATACCTTAATTTTCTTTAAAAAACCACCCCTTTCCGGCAATTTATGTAACAGTTCAGCCGCAGGCTTCTTGTCAGCAGTACGCGGGCAAGAAGATGCAAGGCTGAACTGTTACCAATTTGTCATTACCGCCTACTGAAACCTGAATTTTCTCGCAGCAATTTCCACCTCGCTTCCCACGAACAGGTCACAGGTTGCATTGGCCTCCAAAAGTTTCCCATCTACCCGTGTACCATTTGTAGAATTCAGGTCAGTTATGGAGTATCCCTGTGCAGTTTCTTCTATTTTTATATGAAGCCTGCTGATTCCCGGTTCATTCAGGCAAAAATCCACAATCCCCTTACTCTTTCCAATCAGAAACGGAAAATACCCAATGGGAATCTCCATTTCTCCATTGATTGAAACCAGCCTGCGGCTTACTGAATCTATGGGACGCGCCGTTAAAAGCATTGTCTGCATCTCTTCTTCAAAGTCTTCCCCCTGTTCCTTTTCGCCCACAATCCGCGGGGGCTGGGGAAGCTGGTATTCCCGGGGTTCCTGATCTTTTTCATCCTGAAAACAGACCTCCCATACAGCTTCCTCTATTTCTTCCTTTCCCCTGCTGTTTAAAGGCTTTCTTTCTTTTTCAAACAGCAGTCTGGCGAATGCTCCAAGAAACAGCTCCAGGGCTCCCAGAATCCATTTATACCGGAGCATCTCTTCAAACCCCAAAAGCGCAAACGCCATTGCAGGAAGTACGGCCATTCCCAGCACTGAAAGCATCCAACAATATCTGCCGGATGCCTCCTGTTCCATCTCTTCTTTGGGTTTTTCCAATTCAGGAAACAGCTCCTCTTCTTTTTTTGATATCTGTTCTCTTTTTGATATCTGTTCTTTTCTTGATATCTGTTCTTTTTCTGGTGCTCGCTCTGTTTGTTGCCTGATCCCGTTTTTTTGCTGAAAAAATACGTCGCTTTCTGCTTCTTTTTTTACGGTCTCCCGTTCTGACCTTTGCAGACACTTCTCAATATCCTCTATCCCGAAGTTTTCTTTTCTGCACTCCTTAAATATGGAAAATGCCAATATCACCGCACTGCCGTCCTCATGGTTTACATGGTCAAGAAGATATTGGGAAAAATCCCGCAGGGTATTGGGAAAATCATCCTTTTTTCCCGGCAGCAGACAAAAAAAGCATTTGAATGTATCTGGTTCCACATAAATGTATTCAGGTTCCAAAATCACCTGACTTTCGTCCAGAAGAAACCGTTCCATCTGGCGCAAAGAAAAAACCAGATCCGAAATCAGATGTTTCAATTCATCGCCCGCTAAATTTCGGTATTCCAGGATCCTTTCTAATGGCTGTTTTGAGGTTATATCATAATAATACCGTACATCTCCGTTTATTTTTTTCTCTTGAAATGGGAGAAATCCGGGAATCGGATTTTCTGAAAGCATGCGAATTGCGTACCCGGCTTCCTGCTTTCCTTCTGGCATTGTAACCATATAATTACGGTTCATCTCCCGCTTAAATTCCACTTTAATTTCCATTCTGATCGTACCCCATTTCAAGCAGAGCTTCTGTTCTCCGCAAAAATGCTGCTGGCTGAAAAAGCTTTCTTTCCATATGTAATGCCCATTTTCCGGCTTCCGCTTTTCCCTCTATTGCTCTTTCATTTATCCGCAAATCCAGATCATAATTTCCCAGCCAAAGCCTTGGGCTTCCAAGCTTTTCTCCGTCCTGTTCATATTGTTTTAAGTTCCCCGACCTGTCTTTACTGTATCGCGCTTTCTCTATCGTTTCCTCCAGAATCATACTTCCGGTTACCGTGTCGTGGAGTATATATGCCTCCTTAATAAGCACGCCTATGGTCAAAAACGCAATTCCCAGTACCATTGCGGCCTCCACTGTAAAACTGGCCTGATATCTTTTCTTCTCTAATTCAATACCAGCCACAGCCCCATTGGAAGCAGATATGGAAGAAACGGCAATGTTTTTCTTCTTATGCTTCCAGACCTTGCCAAAATCGCAACAGACCATGCCAAACTGTACATGCTGCAAAACAGTATTCCGGACAACATCAAAAGCAAATTTTCTTTCAGCTCCCAAAAGAGTCCTGACACTACAAAAAACCATCCATCTCCCTCCCCGATTCCGCCACTTGTCAGGCGACTGAACCCTAACAGCAGAATACCAGGTATCACAGATATAAAAACATTCCACCAGTCCCGGCCAGTTCCGGCACTCACAATAAGTCCCAGCCCTCCAGCCAGCAAAAGAAATGTTTTCCCGATTCCCCGAAACCGGATATCCTGCCAGACGGCACCGATTAAAACAAAAAAATATAAACTTGTTTTTATAAGCTCCCACCATTGAGCCATGCGTAATTCCTCCTGTTGCTTCATAGAGTACTCTCATAATCTTATCTGTACCGGGGGATGTCTTTTCTCCCGGCCCGGGCCGCAAAAAACTTATTCTCTCCTTTTCCTTCTTTCACAGTAGGAACAGGCCCCCAGGTGCCTGACCTCATCAAGGGGCAGACTCCGCACATAGGACACCATCGCTGTACATGACCTATCCAGATGATAGTGCGTGCCCCCTTCCGTCACGTAAGCGATTCCCACCAAATTCGCACTTTTGGCGCACCTGGCACAAGCGGTATATTTGCTTCCGAAAGAATTTCTCCGGTCTGTCATCTGTTCAAGGGGAACTGCCTCATATTGGTTTGAAAGATAATGGCAGTCCCGATACCAGTGATATCTCCCCATGGATGCTCCCACGTACACAATCGTGTTCTCATGTTCTTCACCTTCAACTCCTGCCCCCTTTTCCTTTAACTTCCCGTTTAAGCCAATCCAGCTTCTTCTTTTCACTGCCGCTTTCATAAGGACTCCGGAACCTGGTGCGGCAAAAAACGGTATTTTTTCTCTGAATTCTGCTTCTATGTAAACATGGCCGGATTCATCCGGAACCTCAGCCCTCTTTATTGTCACATTTTCTGCATAACTGCTGAGCTTTCCCTTTAACAAAAGTCCTGCGGCCATATCTGAAACCGGAATTTCTCCCCCCTCCTGATTTCCTTTTTCTCCCAATGCATACAAATACTGGCTCCAGCTTTCTCCCAGACTCTCTATGGCAGTCTGTATCTGCCTTTGCTGATTCAGCCATTTCATTGGTATCAGAAGAGCCAAAGAAAAAAATACAAACAAAGGCAGACATAAAGCTGCTTCCACAGTTATGCTGGCCGGAGCCATTTTCTTCAAGGAGATGAATGGCAGTACTCCCTTTCCTGGCATACATAGTTTTCTATAACACGTCAGGGGGATACTACAAGGTACTTGGAGAGACTTTGCATTTTTACACCGCAGCCGAAATTTCAAGAGCATCGTTTGGATTTGAATATTTCCCAGGAAAGAGAGCACCGCCATTCACCTCCTTTAATAAGACCATTCTGTACTCACAGTCTGCTCATATTGAGTCTGTATACCAAAAACATGCTTTTGCACAATATCCGCCTTAATTTCAATCTGATGTGCACAATCCTTTACAGAAAAGTCCTTCTGCCTTGTCTGTACATTCCACTGGATCACATCCATCATCCTGTAATTGCGTGTGCAGGCATCTTTTAGAAAGAACAGGACTCTAAGATAATCATGGTAATCTTTTCCGTCCCCCTTTTCTTCAGATTTTCCACTCAGAAACTTCAGGGAGAGTAAACCGTCCAGGCTGAGCTTCCATGTGGTTTCATCTTTCCAGAATCGGATTTTTCCCCCATCCAACAGACTTCTCACATCCCACACCGCTTCCCCCAGCGCCCACAGCACCAGGATAAATAAGGAGATTACTATCTGCATGGACAGGTTTCCTCCCGCCAGAACCGCCGCCAGCTCCTCAGCCTGTGCCTTCAGTTCCGGCATGCCTAAAAGATATGCAAAATTTGCCGCTCCCCGGACAGCCAGTATTTCTTCCACTGTACTTTCCAGATTCTTCTTATCTGTATCCTTCCCGCAAAGCAGATACTCCTGCTCGTACAGAAGTGCCTGATTTTCTATGGTTTGCCGTCCCGTACATTTTTCACGGAAAGAATCAAAAGAAAGAAAAATGTATTCATTAAGCAGAAGCTGGTTTGCCGGATCCCTTCCCGGTCCGCTGCCTCCACTTACTTCTGGCGCTGGTTTGTTTTTTAAGGAAACCGATTTTTCTGATATGTCTGTTCCTTCCGGTAAAACAAGCGCCAGCAGCTCTCCGCTTAAAATATCTTCCAGCCGGTCCACTTTCTCCGATTTTTCGCTGTCAAACCGGTCCACCTCCAATCCGTCCGGAATTTCCACCAGTTCCAGCTGGCTTCGTATTTCTTCCCAGACCTCCTCCCCCTCTTCCTGGCTGTTGGCAAGACTCTCTTCCATCTCTTCCAGACATATCCGCCCGGATTCTATCAGGTTTTCCTTCTCCCTGTACTGCAATAGCATTTCTCTCGCTGACGCCTCCACCGTCCCATAAGCTTCTGCTTCGCTTTTCATGGTTTCCGCCGCCCGTAAATCACAATCCTCGTTTTTATAAAAATCTCCGTTTTCATAAAAATCGCCGTTCCCTTCTATATCTCCGGAAATTTTAGCTATCTCCTTCTCATACGTATCCACAAGACCTGGGAACCGCTCCATTTTCTTTATCAGCTTTCCGGCGGCAGTCCCAAAACGGTGTTCTCTTTCCTTCTCTGCCGCCTTTTCCAGTTCCTCCTTTCCTTTTCTCATCTCAGCAAGGGCTGTTTCTAACGCACGCCTTGCCTTTTCCAGCTTTCTCACCTTTTTCCCGGCCTCCATGCACTCTTCAAAAAGATTCTTAAAATCTCCCGCTTTCCCGGCCTCGGCCGCCTCCTGTCCGAGACCCAAAAGGTTTTCTGCTGCTTCCGGCAGGCGATATTTCATATAGGAGAGAATTTCATCCTCCAGTGCCTTACCTCCATTTTCCTGCATGGTCACAAGCCCGGATAGTACAATCCCCGTATTTTTCACAGGATATAAATTCTCCTGCTCCAGATAAAACTGAAGGTATTCCTCAAAAGACTGTTCAATAGCAGTCTCGGATTCAAACTCTAAAAACAGAAGATGGTACATATCCCAGAGATTTCTGTTATACTGGCTCATAACAGAGGATATGGCTGAATTGGACGCCATATTCAGATACAGTCTTGCCCCGGCCGTCCTGGCGGATTCCAAAAGGCCCATGAGAAGCGACACCATGCAGATCAGAATGAGACTTAAAAACACGGTTATCTCTCCCTGTTTCCTCATGGCTAATACACCTCTTTGGATTGCTTATTAATTTCTGTAAAAATATTATTGAGAAGTTTATTGATCTGTCCTTTAAAAACAATGACCAATCCGATGAGCACCACAAGTATCAAAACCACTTCAATAACCCCTACGCCATCTTCCTCCATCAGAAATTCCCTGATCTTCATTTTTTATCTCCTTTCACCCCAGCGCCAGAAGCGCCGGGGAAACAACCATGACCATCACAACGCCCAGCATACAAAACATGGGAAACAAAAGTCTGGTGGATGCCTCCTCTCCTTTTCTTTTAGCAAAATCCGTCCGTTTTTGAAAAGCTTCTTCCATCTCGTCTTCCATGAGTTTTCTCATATTCTTTCCTCCTGTATTTACCGTACTTTCCAAAAGAGCGGCAAATTTCACATAACACGGAAGACCACAACGTTTCCCGAATTCTGCATAGGCCTGCACCTCCGGCGTTCCTGTTTCCACCTGATTTAATGTAACCTGCATTTCTTCATAAACCGGGTGAAATCCGTTTTTCCCTGCTTTTTTATGATCTGCTGTCATTTTTTTAAAAGCCTGTTTTATGGAATACCCGGCTCCCGTAAGGATGAGAAATCCAGAAACCAGGTCCGGATAATCAAGTAACAGACAGTCCTCCCGTTTTTTACGCTTCATTTGTTCGTCTCTGAACTCTTTTAAATAAAGACATCCTGCAGACACAGGTCCCAGAAGGATTAAAAGTATGTTCTGGGAATGTCCCTTTCTCCGGTAGGTCAGCGCCTTTCCGTCAAATTCTTTCGGAAGGACAATCTCTTCCTGCTCCATATTTTGTTTCATCAGCATCTCCAGGCGATCCATATACTGATTCAGAACCGGGGGCTCTGTTTTTATAACTGTAACCGGAATCTCAAAAACTTCCGTTTCCTCTCCGCATGTCAAAGTTGCTTTCAGATAAACGACCTCCCCCTCCTCAGGCACGTTCCTGTTCTCTACAAGTCCCATGTTGCTGATGATTTCCGGTTTCTCTGACTCCCAGGAGACCCTGAAACCAAACTCCGGAATCTCCTTTTCGAAAACAAGATCATGGCATACTTCCTGAAGGGAAGCGTTCTCTCCCGGCATTCGCTGGCACAGAATCATTACTGCTTCATCCACGCAATCGGAAAACTGCTCTTTATTCATCCGTTTCTCCGGCACCGACACAGAGACTTCCATAGAATTTTTTCCGTTTTCCAGTCCTTCCACATAAAATTCGTAGACCGCATCTCCCTGTCCACAGGGATTCCTGCGGAGCACGCCTTTTTCCACAGGATTTTCTGCGGCTTCCACAAACTCCGCAAGAAAAAATAAAATGCATCCAATCCCCACACAAACTCCATATTTCCCATAACGCTTCCACGGAACATCCTTTTTTCCCTTCATACCGAAATCTCCATAAACGTTCTGGCCATATGAAAAGCCCCAAGATATACAAAAAGGCATGCTGTCATAATAATCCTTCCTGCTATGGTGATATAAAGAATATCAAAAAAACCGGGAGAGGTAAGTTCCATATAAAACACAATCAAAACAGGAATCGCGCTCATAATCTTCTGCTCCATCCGCCTGGAAGCGGTAGCGGTGATGATATCTTCCTGGACACGTATTTTTTCTCCGATAATCTCCGCCGTTCTGGCTATAATTTTCATGAGGCCGCCGCCATTTCTCCTTGCTGCCAGAAATACATCGGAAAAGCTTTTCACATCCTCCAGCCCGCTCCGCGCAGCAAAGTTTTCCAGGGCCTCCTCAAAGGTCAGGTTCATTCTGTTCTTCTGAAGCAAAAGCCGGATTTCCTTAGAGATCATAGAATCCTCGCCGTGTATCCGGCTTACCTCATCCAAAGATACCCCAAAGGCATTTTCCACAGAATATCCTGCCCTTAAACTGGACGCCACGGAAAGAATCGCATCTTTAAACTGAAGGTTCAGCTGCTCCATCCGTTTCTTTTTTAAGTCTTTCTTCATAAAAACCGGATAACACATTCCCAAAGGAAGGAACAGAAGGAAAACGAAAATGCTCCGGTAAAACACAAAGCTGAGTATTGCAAGGTATAAAACTCCCTGCCCTCCATAGAGCAGCCATTCCTTTTTACTTAACTCATAAATCTCATAGTCCATACCCTGCCAGTCTGAGTTTTTCCTTGTGTTTAAGGTCTCCCACTTTTTTAAGACAGCCGTCTTCTTTGCAGGAGAATATGGGATTGAGGATAATTTCCCCATTTTCAATTCCATCCACCTCCTCAACAGCAACCACCTTTCTGCTTCTGTCACGCATACGGGCCACATGGACCATCACATCCACTGCCGATGCAATTTGTCCCCGGACCGCAGAAAGCGGTAAATCCGATGCCATAAGTACCATGGTTTCCAATCTGGCCAGCATATCCACGGGACTATTTCCATGACCGGTGGAGAAGCTGCCGTCATGTCCCGTATTCATGGCCTGCAATAAATCAAATGCCTCCTTTCCTCTCACTTCTCCGATCACGATTCTGTCCGGCCTCATGCGAAGGGCCGCCCGAATCAACATCCCAACCCCAATTGCCCCTTCCCCTTCTGCATTGGCATCTCTGGTCTCCAGACGAACCAGATTTTCAATATGAGACAGCTTCAACTCCGCCGAGTCTTCAATCGTGATCACCCGCTCTTCCGGCGGAATAAACTCGGAAAGCGCATTTAAAAATGTCGTCTTTCCCGCTCCGGTTCCTCCGCTGACAAAAATATTGTAGCGGGCAGAAACCAACATCCTTAAAAGATTTGCCGCCTCCCCGGAAATGCTTCCGTATTCCAGAAGCCGTGTCATGGTAATCGGTTCCGGAAATTTTCTGATTGTAAGAATCGGCCCGTTTAGAGCAATGGGCTCCAGCACCACATGGACCCTGGAACCGTCTGACAGTCTGGCGTCAGCAATTGGGGAAGAGGTATTTACAATCCTGTTGACACGCCCCACAATCTGTAAAATCAGATCTGTCAGCTGCTCTTTGGACTCGAAAGACTTGTCCCACCGTCTGATCCTTCCCCCGGTTTCCACAAACACCTCCCCCGGCCCGTTCACCATAATTTCCGTAATAGACGGATTGTCCACCAGTTCCTGAAGTATATCCAGTCTTCTGAAGGAATCAAACAATTCTTTTTGAAGCAGTAATCTGTCTTTTAACGGCATGGGTTCTTTTTCCGTCTGCTCCATAATCTTTTCATCAATCAGCTCTGATATTTCCTCATCTGAAAATTGTTTCTGGTAAGAAATTCCCTGAAGGATTTCCTCCTTCATCCTCTTTTTCAATTCTCCCATAAGCCTCTCTGTCCCTTTAACATTCCTCTGACAAAATCTCCCATATCTCCCCACAGAAGTTCCTGTGGGAAATGTTCCATACGCCGCACTTTCGTCACCAGCGGAACATGAAGCCTGTGGAATTTATCCATTAAGTTGTTCTTTCCGCAATCCGATATGTAGGCTTCAAATTCCTGAAGCTTCGCCTGGGAAATCACATCTTCCTTTACAGGCACATAAACCACCTGACATACTTCCAAAAGCGGCAGAATCTGTTTCCCGTAATTTCCGATATCCAGAATAATCGTCCCATAATCGCTCCCATTTAATATCTGCTGAAGGAAATCCGCCATTTCCTCGGCCGTAATCTGGTTATAGTCGTCCGGAAACCGTATTGGCGGCAGCCAGGCCATATCTCCAAGATAATAAATAATAGAGTTGAGCCTTAATGCATGAAACCTTCCCTGCTTATAATAATAAATCAAATCGGACAAATCCCTTTTCCACTGCTCGTCCAAAAGGCCAGAAAAACCTGTAAAGGTATCCAGGGTAATAAAGAGTACCTTTTCCTCCTTAGCCAGTATCTGGCCAATAGAAAGAGCCAGAGAGGTCTTTCCGCAGCGTCCCACAGGCGAATAAATGCCTATGATCCTGTTCTTCTTATTTGCAAGTCCGGGAAGCCCGAAGGCCGCCTCCGGAGCTTCGCAATAAGCAGCCATCACCTCCCGGATGATGTCATCTCCGGACTGGTATTTATAAATTGCGGTCTCTTTCCCGGCCGCTTCCTTTCCCGGTTCTTCTGCCAGATAGATTTTCTGCCTGGAAGGAATATCAGGAATTTCTTCCGGCTTCGCAGGAATCCCCGTAAGCAGAACATCTATTTCGTTATCTTTGGCATATTCCTTCAAACATTCTCTGGATGTAAAAGCCTGTGCAAAAAACACGCCCTTTTCTTTTCGGTTTATATAATCAGAAAGCCGTTCCGCATAAAACGGATCTTCATCATATACCGCCATTATTTTTTTCATTTTCCTCCTCCTTTCTCACCGGGTTTCCAAACCTATCTGAAAAACAAAAGAAATGCACAGTACCCCAGAAATAAATGTGGTCCCAGGCGCAGGCTCCCACAGGGGTCTGCCCTCCCCGGGTATTCCCGGATTTTTCTGTCACGCCCTGACTGAATCACAAAGGCTGCCAGTCCGGACAGGCGGCTCCACAGAATCTTCCGTTTCCCCAGCTTTCGCAGGGATTCCGCAGAGGCGGAGAGAAGACCCAGAAAAAGCACTAAAACTCCATCGGAAATTCCTAACATTCCCACACAAAGCGCCATCAGTTTAATATCCCCGGCACCCAGCATCCGCCATAAAAAGAAAATATAAAATACTGCACATGTACCAGTCACATGAACGAAAAACAGGAACCAGTTTTCCTTCATCCCCAAGGCACCCGCAAAAATTCCCAGAAGAATCTGCCAGTGAAATATCTTTTTATACCTTCAGTCCGTGACCGCTGCCGATAATAAAATCAAAAACAATACGCTTGTCAAAAATACACCCTCTCCTTCCGTCTTTCCTGGATTGTAACGGTTCAGCGCCTTCGCGGTTACATGCAAAAATCTGTTTAAAACCGGCTCCGCCAATGAGATTTTTGCTTTCTGAGGCAGACTCTGCACAGTCCTGCTGAACAGTTATCTTAAATTTTTACTTTCTGGAATTCTGACCCAAATCGGCCATCCGGCGAATCTGCCGGGATTTTATCTTTTTAGAAAATGAAGAACTCATCTCTGAATGTGCTCCTATTATCTCCAAAATCAGGGAAAAAGTCAATTTCCTATTCGTAAAAATGTCCTTCTCGTTTTCGTCAAAAACTGACAAAAATAATTATGCTAATATCTTCATAGAAGGAATTTTCAACAATAGATTGACGTAAAACCATAAAAATGGTAAAATATATTTAGTTCAATTTTTTAAACCAATAATTCCCCGAAAGGAGGACCGGCATGACGGAAACCTCTAATTTAAAAGATATTTTTACAGAATGTATTCCACTTTTCATCGCCCTTGGAGATCCCACCAGACTTAATATTATCCGGTGCCTGTACGAGGTTAACGCCACAGACCAGAAACGAAATGTACCCGGCTTAAATGTAAAGGAGATCACGGAACAAACCAGCCTTTCCCGTCCGGCGGTCTCTCACCATTTAAAAATTTTAAAAGATTCCGGTTTTATTGATGTTTTAAAAAAGGGGGTCTGCAATTATTACTATCTGAACAGTGATACGGCAGTAGAAAAGCTGATCCGCCTTAATAATGAACTTCAGAAGAATTCCATTGGTAACTGCTCAACCATTTAAAGGGCAGAACAGTTATTTCCATTCAATGAATATACCGGCAAATGACGGACGATACTACCACTAACAATAAATTTTTCCCGAATCGGAAAAGTAAGGAGTGTGGCAGTATGATATTTTCCAGTAAAAAAATGGCTTTACGCAAGGAACGCATGAAAGACGTAACGGAACTGAAGCGACAGATCGAAATCAGCAAAGGGGCTATTTTGTCCGCCCAGAACCAATTTGAACAAGTAGTGGATCCCACCCTGATTGACTGTTATATCTATGAGTTAAACGCCGCCCAGCTTCGTTACCAGTTCCTGCTTCAAAGACTTAAAAAACACGAATTACAGGAGGTTTAACAATAATTATGAAGCCCTGGTATCAACAAGCAGTTTTTTATCACATTTATCCTCTTGGGCTTTTAGGTGCACCAAAGGAAAATCATGAACTTACAGCGGCAGACCACTTTGGGGAATTAATGCAGTGGATTCCTCACATGAAACGCATAAACTGCACCGCCCTTTATATCGGTCCCCTCTTTGAAGCTTCAGGACACGGATATGACACAAGGAATTTCCGGCTCATTGACAAACGCCTGGGATCATGTGATGATTTCAGAAAATTCGTGGAGGAATGTCACAAAAATGGAATCCGCGTTGTGGTGGACGGTGTTTTTAATCATACAGGACGTGAGTTTTTTGCCTTCCGCGATCTTAGGGAACACCGCGAGGCATCTCCCTATAAGGATTGGTACCGCGGAGTCAATTTCGGATGGAGCACCCCCCTGGGAGACCCCTTTGGGTATGAGGCATGGGAGGGGCATTACGAGCTCCCCTGTTTAAATCTCCAGAATCCGGCTGTAAGGGAGTATCTTTTTGATACTGTGAAATTCTGGGTTGAACAGTTTGATATCGACGGAATCCGTCTCGACTGTGCCAATGTCCTGGATTTTAATTTCATGAAGGAGCTGCGTCAGAGAACCACTCCCTTAAAAGAAGATTTTTGGCTCATGGGCGAGGTAATTCACGGAGAATACAGCCGCTGGGTCAATGGGGAAATGCTCCACTCCGTTACCAATTACGAACTCCACAAGGCCCTCTACTCCGCCCACAATGATCATAACTACTTCGAAATCGCCCATAATGTGAAACGGCTGGAGGCTGTCGGAAATTTCCTCTATACTTTCGTAGATAACCATGATGAGGACCGCATCGCCAGTAAAGTAAATAATCCGGAGCATCTTTTCCCCATACACCAGCTTTTATTCACACTTCCCGGCATTCCTTCGATTTATTATGGAAGTGAGTGGGGAATTGAGGGAAAGCGCTCCCACACCTCCGATGAGGTTCTTCGCCCGGCCATTTCCATTGCAGAACAGAGTGCCAGAACCTGTGCCCTGACCGATCACATTACAACACTGGCTAAGATTCATAAAGAAAATGAAGAACTCCATGGAGGGCCTTATAAGGAGCTTCTTCTCACCAACCGGCAATATGCGTTCTGCCGTCTTGGCACCAGCAGCCTGCTTCTTTCGGCTGTCAACAATGATGACCAGCCTGCCACGCTTTCCATTCCGGTTCCTTCCGGCGCCCGTCAGGCCGCAAATCTCCTGGACGAAGCCGCCGGACCGGTTTTTCTGGAAAACGGCAGACTTTCCGTAACACTCCCGCCCAACGGCGGCGCAATCTTTAAACTTCTGGAGGGGTAAGTATGAAAGGAACAAGCAAGAAGAAAAAAACTCCGTCAAGAAAGCCGGCAGGAACAGGATTTATTACTGAGATGGATCGATATTTGTTCGGCCAGGGAACCCATTATAAAATTTTTGAAAAGCTGGGCGCGCATCCGAAAACATATAAAGGAAAAAATGGCGTTTACTTTGCCGTCTGGGCTCCCCATGCAAAGGCTGTCGGCGTGGTAGGTGATTTCAACGGATGGAATCCGGAGGCCACCCCCATGCAGAATCTGGAAGACTCCGGCATCTATGAAGCCTTCGTACCGGGTCTCGGGACTGGCTCCCTTTATAAATTTGCAATTACCACCAGGGAAGATAAAATCATTTTTAAGGCAGACCCCTACGCATTCAGCGCTGAATTCCGTCCCGGCACCGCATCCGTCGTAGCTGATATTTCCGATTTTAAGTGGGGCGATGAAAAATGGATTATCTCCAGGAAGAGTTCGGATCCCGTAAAATCTCCCATGTCCATCTATGAGCTGCACCTCGGTTCCTGGCGGAAAACAAACCGGGCCGAAAAGGAGGGCTATTATACATATAAAGAAGCCGCCCATGAGTTGGCGGATTATGTAAAAAAGATGGGGTATACCCACGTGGAATTAATGGGAATCGCAGAGCATCCCTATGATGGCTCCTGGGGCTACCAGGTAACTGGCTACTATGCCCCCACCTCCCGTTACGGGACCCCCAGGGACTTTATGTACTTTGTCAACTACCTCCATAAAAAGGGCATCGGTGTTATCCTGGACTGGGTTCCGGCCCATTTCCCAAAGGATGCCCACGGCCTTGCGGACTTTGATGGCGAACCTCTTTATGAATATGCTGACCCGAGAAAGGGGGAGCATCCCGACTGGGGCACAAAGGTATTTGATTATGGCAAAAATGAAGTGAAAAATTTCTTAATCGCCAATGCCATGTACTGGGTGGAAAATTTCCATGTGGATGGGCTCCGTGTGGATGCTGTCGCTTCTATGCTCTATCTGGACTATGGAAGAAGCGCCGGAAACTGGCTCCCCAATAAGTATGGTGAAAATAAGAACCTGGAAGCTATTGAATTTTTCCGCCACTTAAACAGTGTTTTAACCGGACACCTGACCGGAGCTATCATGATTGCTGAGGAATCCACCGCATGGCCCGGCGTCACCAGGGGGCCGGAATCCGGAGGCCTCGGATTTACCTTTAAATGGAACATGGGCTGGATGCACGATTTCCTGGAATATATGAAGCTGGATCCCTATTTCAGAAAATACAACCACAATAAAATGACCTTCGGAATTACCTATGCCACCAGCGAAAATTATATTTTATCTCTGTCTCATGACGAAGTGGTACACTTAAAATGTTCCATGATTAATAAGATGCCGGGATTCCCGGATGATAAATTTGCCAATTTGAAGGCGGGTTACACCTTCATGATCGGCCATCCCGGAAAAAAGCTGCTGTTCATGGGGCAGGATTTTGGTCAGTATCATGAGTGGGATGAAAAAGTAGGTCTGGACTGGTATCTGGCTGACGAACCGGCACATCGTGATCTTCAGAAATACTTCAGTGACCTGCTCCACATTTACCAGAAATACCCGGCACTTTACCGGCTTGACAGCGATTCCAACGGCTTCCAGTGGATCAATGCCAATGATGGAGACAGAAGTATTTTCAGCTTTGTAAGAAGAGATGAAACAGGCAGGAAAAATCTTTTATTTATTGTGAATTTCACCCCTATGGCCAGAGACGATTACCGTGTGGGCGTACCAAAGGCAGGAACCTATACCCTGATTCTGGATAATAAGCACGGCCTTTACGGGCGCGGTGAACATCCGTTCTCCGTAAGAGCTTCCAAATCTGAGTGCGATGGTCAGCCTTTCTCTTTCGCTTACCCGCTTCCGGCTTACGGAACAGCTGTTTTCCGTTTTAACTGATTGATAACGGTTCATGTTAATTTTTACTTATTGACAGGAATTTTTAATATGTTCGCCACATTTTTGTGTTATACTGAATGTGGCGAATTTTTGTCCTGCAATCCATTTACATAAAAGGAGGGAGTCCCATGCAAACCATTTTAGTTTGTGATGATGATAAACAAATTGTAGAAGCCATAAACATCTATCTCACCGGAGAAGGCTTTCAGGTAATTAAGGCCTTTGACGGCTATGAGGCTCTTGAGCTTCTTGAAAAAAATGAAGTGAATCTTATGATTGTCGATGTTATGATGCCGGGTCTGGACGGAATCCGTACAACTTTAAAAGTGCGGGAGACCAGCAGCATTCCCATTATTATTCTGTCTGCCAAATCCGAGGATACCGACAAAATCCTTGGACTTAATATAGGGGCTGATGATTACATTACAAAACCCTTTAATCCCCTGGAGCTGGTGGCCCGTGTAAAATCACAGCTTCGCCGTTACACGCAGCTTGGAAACTTAAACCAGCAGAGCAATTCCCAGATTTATAAGTGCGGCGGTCTTTTAATCAACGATGAAAATAAAGAAGTTTCCGTGGACGGTGAATTAATTAAACTCACCCCCATTGAATATAATATCCTTCTCTTATTGGTAAAGAATGCGGGAAAAGTGTTTTCCATTGACCAGATTTATGAAAAAATATGGAACGAAGATGCCATCGGGGCAGATAACACCGTTGCTGTCCATATCCGCCATATCCGTGAAAAAATTGAAATTAACCCGAAGGAACCCCGCTATTTAAAAGTAGTCTGGGGTGTCGGCTATAAGATTGAGAAACAGTAAGGAGACCCCTATGAACCAGAAATCACCAATCCCTGTTTTAAAACGTATGGCCGGTTTTCTGCATTTCATTTTTACATGCATAGCGCTTCTGGGAATCGGTTTTATGTATTTAAACACCAATTACGGCCGTGGACTGGACTGGCTGCAAAACGAGACCTTCGAGCAGTCCCCTGATTTTAATAAGAAAGTACAGTCTGATATCACCAGCATTTTTGACTATTTAAAATACCAGGAGATTTTTGAAACCAACGGAGACGTGGATTACAATAAAGTGGTCCTTCAGGTGACCTCCGGCCCCGGCGGCGACATGACTTATACCCTGAATGATATTATCCTCTATGGAAAATCCCTGGGTTACTATCTGGATGAAAGCGACAATTATGAACTAAAAGGGATTCCGGAAAACCAGTCGGAAGAAGAGGAAACACAATATTATGTGCAGTGGCGCTGTTACCAGTCAGAGGACGAACTGACCGGGCCGGATCAGTCTTTTGCTACGCTCCCGGAACTGACCTATGAAATTTTAAGCAGATTTTCCTCCTACTACTCCATTTATTCCAGGCTCATGTCGGATTTCACCAATTTTTACTTCCGCGTGGCCTATTACTCGAAAAATAGCGCCATCTATGAAATTCTCACCAATGCACCGGAAATGACAGTGGATGATATGATGGCCATGGGAAAATATATTTATTATGCCGGAGACTCCAGCGACCTTGCTGTGAGAACTAACTTTGACTCTACATTTCCCAGTATCCCGGCTTTAATGGCCCAGAACAATCCCTACAACAGCAACCAAAACTATGTGGTTGTAGGACTGGATACCAGTTATAAGGCCAATGATGATTACGCCCAGGAATTTGCAGCCTATAACAGCTCCCGTAAGTCCTTTACCACCGGGCTTTATCTTGCAGCAATCGGCCTGGCAGGGTGCTTTTTCACCTTTATCTTCCTGACATACGCATCCGGTCATCAGTCCTTTTCCGACCCGGCCATAACTCTCTATCCTTTCGACAGGATACGAACAGACATCATGCTGCTTCTTATGCTGTTTGCGACGTATCTGGGAGCAGTTCTGGCCGCTCCGCTCCTGTCGAGGCTTCTCCACCTGGTGGTCTCCTCCAATTACTGGGACAGGGCAAACCGTGTCATAATGTTCGGCGTCGTGTACCTCTGTGTGATATTAACCTTTTTCAGTCTCCTGCGGCGGTATAAAGCCGAAACTTTATGGAAAAACAGCTTCCTCTATGAGATGATGGAAAGCCTTTCTGAGCGCAGCTTCAAGTATCGGCTGACTCTGGGATACATTCTTTATTTAAGCGCCAACGTGTTCGCGATTACATTGGGAGCCTTCTTCATTTTGAACCATGAAGGGGCCCTCCGTTCCATCCCGTTTCTACTGGCTGTCATTGTATGGGTCCTGGGGAATCTTATGGTTTTTCATTATCTGTACAGCAACGCAGTCCAAACGGAACGAATCCATGAGGCCATTGAGAGACTGGCTTCCGGCGAGACAAACTATAAAGTGGAGCTTTCCCAATTTTCTCATCTGGAGGCACGGCTGGCAGAAGGCTTAAACAGAATCAGTGACGGCCTGCAGACTGCCCTGGCCGAACAGGTAAAGAGCGAACGCTTAAAAGCGGATCTGATTACAAATGTATCCCACGATATCAAGACTCCTCTTACTTCCATTATTAACTACATAGATCTGATTAAGAGAGAGCACCCGGAAGATCCCACGATCCAGAAATATTTAGAGGTTCTGGATCAGAAATCCCAGCGGTTAAAAACGCTGACCGAGGACCTGGTGGAGGCATCCAGGGCCAGCTCAGGAAATATTAAGCTGGAAATGGCCAATATTGACATTGTTGAGCTGGTGCAGCAGACCACCGGGGAATTCGAGGATAAGTATGCCCTTCGCCATCTGGAGCTGGTCAATACGCTTCCCAACGAAGTTATTTTGATCGAAGCCGATGGAAGACGCCTCTGGCGCGTATTGGAAAACCTCTATAACAATGCCTTTAAATATGCCCTCGAAAGCACCCGTGTCTATGTCGGAGTCGAAGACCATGGACCTGAAGTGACATTTTCCATTAAAAATATCTCCGCCTCTCCACTAAACATCAGCCCTGATGAACTGACAGAACGTTTCGTCCGCGGAGATTCCTCCCGGACTACGGAAGGCAGCGGCCTGGGTCTCTCCATTGCCAGAGATCTGACCACACTTCAGGGCGGAAAATTTCAGATCATCATTGACGGCGATTTGTTCAAAGCGGAAGTAACCTTCCCCATTAAAAATTAAATAACAGTTCAGCCTTGCGAAGATTCCGGGTAAAAAAAGCGTTGAAAACTTGTTTTCATAAGCATTTTTTACCCGAAATCTTCATAAGGCGGACGCCGCAAGCTTCTTGTCCGCGGCACGCGGGCAAGAAGATGCAGGGCTGAACTGTTACAAAATTAAAAAGGACGAAAGATAAGGAGCATTGGCATGGACTATCTGAATCTGTTCCTGGACGGAGTAAGCATTGCAGGACAGGGTGTGATGCACATTTTCTTTGTCGGCCGGCTCACCGGAAAAAAGCAAAGATCATGGCATTTTGCTGCTTACATCCTTCTCCTTGGTATCGTTCAGTTTACCTCGGTCACATTTGGCCTCAGCGGGATCCTCCCCATTGCCGGGGGTGTACTTGTACTGTATGCTATCAGCCGCTTCGGGATGGGGAACCCGCAGTCCATATCCTGGGTGGCTGCTGTTCTGGCTTTTTATGTCTCACAGCTCTCTTTCGGAATTCTCAATTCCGTAGAGGTGTTGTTCTTTCCTCGTTTCATCGGAAGTACTCTGCTATACCTGTTGCTTCTGGCAGCACAGATTTCTTTTTTCGTGCTGTGTATCTGCTGTTACCACACTGTATTGAAACTTCTGACCTGGACCGAGAGCAGCCAGACACCCAATATTGGGCTGCTGCTCTTTCCCGGTCTGTTCTTCTTTGCCGCAGAATTGTATATCCTCCACACCGCTTACAGTTTTTTTACCCCCACAATTTCATTAGAGGAAGTTGGCAGACAAAGTACGCTGCTGCTTCTGCAGGTTATGGGGCTGGCGGCACTGCTATGTACTCTGTACGCCTACCGTCATCTTTGTCAGGGATTTCAGGCCCAGGCAGCGCTGCAGTCATTGACCCAGGCGGCCCGGGCACAAAGGGTTTATATTACTGAAACCCAAGCACGCTATGAACAGACAAAATCCTTCCGCCACGATATTAAGAACCACCTGTCTGTCTTAGATGGGCTGCTTAAGAGCGGAAAGCTGGAGGAGGGCAGGGAGTATCTGAAAAGGCTGGAAAATGTCTCAGAATCCCTGTCCTTCCCTTACCAGACCGGAAATCCGGTAGTAGATATTTTGCTGGGAGAGAAGCTTGGTCTGGCCAAAGAAATTACAGCAGAGGTGTCCCTGCTTCTGCCGAAGCCCTGCGGGATTGATGACTTTGACTTGTGTGTGCTCTTTGCCAACGCCCTGGACAATGCCATTACCGCCTGCCGGTCCGGCGATGGAGCCAGGACCATCCGCATCGTCGGAAAGCGGCAGGGTGATTTCTACCTGCTGACCTTTGAAAATACCTGTATGGATGGCCCCCTGCCTTCGGCAGGAACCGGACTTTCCAACATCAAAGCAGTGGCAGAAAAATATCATGGAGCTGTACTGACAGAAAAAAACGGAAGGCAGTTTTATTTGAGTGTGCTGCTGAACATTTCATGACACCCAGAGGGCATTTCAATGCAAAAGCCTTGAAAGAGCGCTTTCCACCCGGTAGACTGGTAAAAGGCAGCTAGTATAACCCAAAATCATTCAGTCGAAAGGAGGATACAGACATGAACATGCAGATGATGGAAGGGCTCCTGGGCGCAAGCTCAAACATAAAATTGTCAAGTACGCCTATGAGTGTGTACCGGCGGGCCAGTGCCGAGGGCGATACGGAGAAGATGAAACGGGCACTGAGCTACACCGGCGAATGTACGGAGAAGGCAGCCATGTATCAGGAAAAGCTGGACAAGGGCATGAAGGCTGAGGCAAAGGCTGAACGTGAAAAGGCGAAGCTGGAGCAGAAGGCCGCCATTGAAAAGAACAGAGAAGAAGGCCAGCGGACAGAGGAAGGCACAAAACCGGAACGCTCCCGGGAAAATGATCTGGTTCAAATCAGCGAAGCGGCGAAGGAGGCACTAAAGAGTGATCCGGTCAATACAGCGGAATTGCCTGACAGCGAACCAGTCACTTATACCCCCTCCGGCGAGATTACCGCCATTCCGGCGGAGGCCGAACCCATAGTTTCATTTACTGCATAAGAATTAAAGGAGGAATTATTTATGATGCCTGTTTCTGGTGTGAACACTGGCATGGCACCGCTCCTGACAGCGGTCAGGAAGAAAACCGCTGGTGGTAAAAAAGAGGAAATTGGCGGAAGCAGTACCAATGCAGCGGACAGAGAAATTGAAAAGCTGAAAAAGAAAAAACAGGAGCTGGAGCGCCAGATTCATTCTGAAACGGATGATGCGAAAATCAGAGATTTGAAAAAGAAACTGATGCAGGTAGAAAGTGAGCTGCGCCAAAAAAATAATGACACATACAGGCGCCAGCGCTCCGCATTTTCTTAATCTGTTTTTGTACATTCGGGAATATCCTGCCGCACGGCGGCAATAGACAAAAGCCGTCGTGCAGCGGATCTTATGGGCGCCCCTAAATCTTTAAAATCAAAGATGCCAGCAGCGCAATCCTTGGAATATACTGGTCGATCAGCAGATATTCTTCTGAAGAATGGGCTCCGTCACCGCAGCCGCCAAGACCGTCCAGTGTGGGAATACCCATGGCAGATACAGCGTTTCCATCACTTCCGCCGCCCACAAACTGGTGGGAGAAGGACAGTCCCAGTTTTTCTCCGCATTCTCTTGCAATTTCAAACAAAGCCAGATTGGACGGAGTCTGCTCCATGGGAACCTTTCCCTCAATCACTTCCACATCTCTTCTGGTTCCCAAAACGGTCACAGGAAGACCGCAGATTGCTTCCCTGATACGTTTTCCCTCTTCCATAGTTTTATAACGGCAGTCTACCCGGAAGCTTGCAAGTTCAGGAACCACATTGACCTTGGTTCCGCCCTGGCAGATCCCCACGTTCAAAGTCGTTCCTGCCTCATAATCCGTAAGGCCCTGGACAAATAAAATTTCTCTTGCCATCTCCTCAATGGCATTGATTCCGTCCTTATGTGCATTTCCCGCATGGGATGCCTTGCCGTGGATGGTCACTGTAAAGCCAAGAGTTCCTTTTCTTCCGGTTTTTAAATCTCCGTTTCCAATACAGGGCTCGCACACCAGGGCCGCCTTTGCATCTTTTGCCAGATCGCAGATAATTCCGCCTGATTCCCTGCTTCCCGTTTCTTCATCTCCATTAAAAATAAACACCAGTTTTTTACCCGGACGGATTCCCAGATCCTTATAAGCTTTTGCCGCCCAGATGGCAGAAACCAGGCCGCTTTTCATATCAGCGACCCCCGGCCCGTGAAGCTTGTTCCCCTCTTTATAGTACTTTAAAGAACCAATAAGATGAACTGTGTCATAATGGCCAATAAGTAAAATTTTTTCTTCCCCTTCTCCGAACTCAAACCGTACCAGATCATGACCATTTTCTGTTTTGTATACATAGGTTCCGGCGCCTGTTCTTTCAGTAATCAGCCGTTCCAGTACCTTCCTGCACTCTGCCAGGGCCCCGATATCCGATGTGCTGGCCTCCGCCGTCACAAGGGTTTTTAAATCCTCAAAAATTTCCTCTTCATGGGATTTTAAATAAGTAAGAATTTTCTCTTCCATATACCTGTCTCCTCTCATTTTTTGTAACAGTTCAACCGTGCGGAGCCTGCTACAATATCATTTTTTCCGCAAACATATAGAATACGGGAACTGTCACGATACAGCAGATGGTGCTGAGGCAGACCGTTACCACCGAAAGCCTGTAATCTTTTTCATACTGCTTTGCAAAAATCGCAATGTTGGAGCCCACCGGAGTCCCGCAGGCAATGAGAATTACCTGTTTGATTTCCGTTTTCACACCGGGAATCAGGCTCAAAACAAGGAGCGTGGCCACAGGAATTAAAACCAGACGCAAAATCGTGCATACATATGCGCTCTTTGCCGTAAACATCTCCCGGAAATTCATTTTCGCCAGATAGGTTCCCAAAATAATCATCGCAAGAGGCGTATTCATACTTCCGATGCTGCTTAGGGTACTCACAATCACCTGGGGTACCGGAATCCTCAGGAAAAACAGCAGAAGTCCGCCGAAAAAGGACAGCACTACCGGATTTGCAGCAATGGTTTTTACCCGAACCGTCTCCTTATCTCCGGTCATGATGAAGACACCATAGGTCCACTGTAAAATATTAAGGAGTGCAATGAAAGAAGCCAGATAAAATACGGCCCCTTCTCCCAGTACAGCCTGTACCAGAGGGATTCCGATAAAGCCCACATTACAGAAGGACGCCCCAAAATTTTCGATGGACCTTTTTGTTCTAAAAACCAGAAATGAAATTACCATGGCCACAAGAAGAGCCAGAAGCGCCATGGCGGCCGAAACAGCCAGATCTACGGCCCACTCTGCTGTATATTCCGTAATATAAGATTTTAAGATTACACAGGGAATTACCACCCGGAGCAAAATAGCCCCCAGGTCCTTTCCCCCCTGTTCAGAAAGATACCCTTTTTTCACAAGGAACATACCAACCGCAATCAAAAGAAACATAATACAAATCTGCTTTAGTAAAATAATTTCCATAATTTTCCCCCCTTGATTCTACTATTTATTATACACACTGCATGGCAATTTTCCAAGCAATTTGTAACAGTTCAGCTATGCATCTTCTTGCCCGCGTACCGCGGACAAGAAGCGCCGGGCGTCCGCCCTATGAAGATTTAGAGTGAAAAATGCTTATGAAAACAAGTTTTCAA
>ERZ808046.148-NODE-148-length-89418-cov-7.571809_pt1 | contig 89418 bp, 75 predicted proteins | sample MGYA00380196_ERZ808046 | MGnify/ENA primary metagenome ERZ808046 (study PRJEB31490, sample SAMN06133421) | mouse gut metagenome | isolation source: Z6_2 | host: mice | place: China: Chengdu | collected 2015-05 ... | reverse complement strand
CCTATACTTCTATTATAATACCTACACTGAAAAAAGCCCAATTCTTTTTCAAAGAATCAGACTTTTTCAGTACCCTCTTTTTAAAGCCTTTTTACTTTTTCTGATTTGCAGTCCGGATCTGAATCGCAACCCATTTCCGGCACTTGTGAAATGGCCCTGGTTGCGTTATAATAATGATAAATACGGCCGGAAAATCCGGATCATCAATCATCATATTAAAGTAAAGGAGAAGCTTATTATGAAACGTGTGGGTCTTTTGACAAGCGGCGGTGACTGCCAGGCACTGAATGCGACGATGAGAGGAGTGGCAAAGGGACTTTATAATGAACTGGGCGGGGATGTGGAGATCTATGGCATCGAAGAAGGATACAAAGGTCTCATCTATAATGAATACCGTCATATGACAGGCAAGGATTTTGCCGGGATTCTGACCAAAGGCGGAACGATCCTTGGAAGTTCCAGACAGTCTTTCAAGAATATGAGGACACCGGATGAAAATGGGCTTGACAAAGTGGAAGCCATGAAAACAACATACCGGAAGCTGGATTTGGACTGCCTGGTGATCTTAGGCGGTAATGGAACCCAGAAAACAGCCAATCTTTTAAGTGAGGAAGGATTAAATATTCTTCATCTTCCCAAGACCATCGACAATGATATCTGGGGAACAGATATGACGTTTGGTTTCCAGAGTGCGGTGGATATTGCAACAGAGTGTATTGACTGCATTCATACCACAGCGGCATCCCATAACCGGGTGTTTATCGTGGAAGTCATGGGGCACAAAGTGGGTTGGCTGACGCTTCATGCGGGTATTGCAGGCGGAGCGGATATCGTTCTGATACCGGAGATTCCCTATGACATCAACAAGGTCTGTGCAGCCATCGAAAAAAGAAACCGGGCAAAGAAAGGCTTCACGATTCTGGCTGTGGCAGAGGGAGCCATCTCCAAAGAAGACGCAAAGCTTTCCAAAAAAGAATACAAGGCAAAGATGGCAAACTATGCATATCCATCGGTATCTTACGAACTGGCTGATCTGATTCGCCAAAAGACGGGAGCGGATGTCAGAGTAACGGTACCAGGACATACCCAGAGAGGCGGTTCTCCCAAGCCCTATGACCGTGTGCTTTCCACCAGACTGGGTGCGCGGGCGGCAAAACTGATCATGGATGAAGATTATGGCTATATGGTCGGTATTGTGCAGGGGGAAACATGCAAAGTACCGCTCTCAGAGGTGGCAGGCAAGCTGAAAATGGTGGATCCGAATGCAGGCATCATCGAGGAGGCCAAGATCGTCGGCATCAGTTTTGGTGACTAAACATGTCTTACACAGCATTATACCGGAAGTTCCGTCCAAGGGAGTTTTCAGATGTAAAGGGGCAGGACCACATTGTGACCACCCTGAAAAATCAGATACGGGCAGACCGTATCGGACACGCCTATCTGTTCTGCGGCACCAGGGGAACCGGCAAGACAACCGTTGCGAAGATCTTCGCCAGGGCGGTTAACTGCGAGCGCCCGGCGGACGGGGATCCCTGCGGGGAGTGCGCTTCCTGCAGGGCGATTGCTTCCGGCGCGTCCATGAACGTGATCGAGATCGACGCAGCATCCAACAACGGCGTGGACAATATCCGGGAGATTCGCGAGGAAGTGGCTTATTCTCCTGCAGAAGGGAAGTATAAGGTCTATATCATCGATGAGGTGCATATGCTCTCCATCGGCGCATTCAATGCCCTTTTAAAGACGCTTGAAGAGCCGCCTTCCTATGTGATTTTCCTTTTGGCCACGACAGAGGTTCACAAAATTCCCATCACGATCCTGTCCCGCTGTCAGAGGTACGATTTCCATCGAATTACGACGGAGACGATTACCGGAAGGCTTCGGGATCTGATGGAACAAGAACAGGTGGAAGTGGAGGAACGGGCTCTTTCCTACGTGGCGAAGGCAGGAGACGGTTCCATGCGTGATGCGCTGAGCCTTCTGGATCAGTGCATTGCTTTTTATCTGGGACAGAAGCTGACATATGACCGGGTGCTGCAGGTGCTCGGTGCAGTGGATCTGGAAGTATTCGGCAGTTTCTTTCGCAGAATCTGCGCCCAGGATGTGACCGGTCTGATCCGGGAGTTGGAGCAGATTATCCTGCAGGGGAGAGAACTGTCCCAGTTTGTGACGGATTTTATCTGGTATCTTCGAAATCTGCTGATGCTCAAAAGCGATCCGGGGATGGAAGAGATCCTGGATGTTTCCAGTGAACAGCTGGCTTTGATGAAGGAAGAGGAAAAACTTGCAGATCTGGATACCCTGATGCGGTATATCCGGGTATTCTCCGAGCTGTCCGGGCAGATTCGCTATGCGGCTCAGAAACGGGTGCTGGTGGAGATCGCCCTGATTAAGCTTTGCAGGCCGGCGATGGAGCAGAATTACGATTCTCTTCTGCATCGTATTGCCTGTCTGGAACAGAAGTTAGAAGCAGGAACTTTTGTGCCTGTTCCTGGTGAAGATTCCGGTCAGCCGGTGCCTTCCAGGGCACAAGGTAAAAAGTCGGAGGAAAAAATATCGCGGGAGGCGCTCTCTGAAGATACGAGGGCTTTTATCGACCGATTTCAGGAGCTTCGTAAAAAGACCAGTACTTGGTCTCAGTTTGTTTTAAAAGGAGCACAGTTGAGAGAACTTCCCGGGAGTACCGGGATGCAGATTATCCTCTGTAAAAACCATGCGGTGGATGAAAAAGATCTGTCAGCAGAAGTGGAACAGGTAATTGAGCGGGAAATGGGTGTGAAGATGCATATACAGGTCTGTACGCCGGGCAGTGATCCAAGAGCTGAGGAACCCGTTATTGATTTGTCGGGCATGATTGACATGGAGATCGACATCGATCAGTCATAAGGACCCGGACAGAACCATAGGATCATAAACAGAGTAGAAAAGAAAAAAGCAGGAGGACCAGTAAGGATGGCAAAAAGAGGAGGATTTCCGGGCGGCGGAATGCCGGGAAATATGAACAATTTGATGAAGCAGGCCCAAAGGATGCAGCGTCAGATGGAGGAGAGCCAAAAGGAGCTGGAGACAAAGGAGTTTACAGCGGCAGCCGGAGGCGGCGCAGTGGAAGTGACCGTGAACGGGAAAAAAGAAGTGACAAAGGTCCAGATTGATCCGGATGCGGTGGACCCGGAGGATGTGGAGATGCTGGAAGATGTTATTATGGCGGCGGTCAATGAGGCTCTTAGGAAAGCCGATGAGGCCAATGCAGCCAGCATGGCGAAGCTGACCGGCGGTCTGGGCGGAGGCTTCCCGTTCTGATGGAATACTACAGCAATCAGATCAGTCTGCTCATCGAGCAGCTGGCATCACTCCCGGGGATCGGAGGCAAGACTGCACAGAGGCTGGCATTCCATATTATTGATATGCCGGTGGAGCGGGTAGAGAAACTGGCAGACACGATCTTAAAGGCGAAGCAGACCATCCGCTACTGCAGCCAGTGCCTGACGCTGACCGATCAGGAACTTTGCCCCATCTGCAGAAATCCTGCCCGGGATCAGAAGACGATCATGGTGGTGGAGAACCCCCGGGATATGAGCGCCTACGAAAAGACCGGAAAATACGAAGGAGTGTATCATGTGCTTCACGGAGCCATTTCCCCCATGTTGGGGATCGGGCCTTCCGATATCCGGTTAAAAGAGCTGGTACACCGGCTGGAAAAAGAGGTAAACGAAGTGATCATCGCCACCAATTCCAGTCTGGAGGGAGAGACGACCGCCATGTATATCAGCAAGCTGGTCAAGCCAACGGGAATCAAAGTGAGCCGGATCGCCAGCGGTGTGCCCGTAGGAGGAGATCTGGAATATATTGACGAAGTGACACTTTTGCGCGCCCTGGAGGGACGTGTGGAGCTGTAAAGGAGAAGTATGATTACAAAAAAAGAATTTGGAGTGACAAAAGATAAAAAGCAGGCTTATCTGTACACGATCAGCGGGGCAAACGGGATGGAAGCAGCCGTGACGGACTATGGTGCGATCCTGGTGAATCTGATGGTGCCTGATGCAAAGGGAGAAAAAAAAGATCTGGTTCTTGGATATGACAAGCTTGCAGATTATGAAGAGAACGGCTGCTTTTTCGGTGCCACGATCGGAAGAAATGCAAACCGGATCGGTGGCGCTTCCTTTCAGATTGACGGGACAGAGTACCGTTTGCCTGCCAATGAGAACGGCAACAATCTCCACACAGATTTTTGTCACGGATTTCACAAAGTATTGTGGAACGCAGAAATGCTGGAAGACATCCAGGCAGTGCGATTCTCCTATATGAGTTCTGACGGCGAAAATGGATTTCCGGGTAATCTTCAGATCTCTGTGACGTATACGCTGCTTCCTGATATGGGGCTTCAGATTACTTATGATGGAGTCAGCGACAAAAAGACCCTGATCAATTTGACCAATCACAGTTATTTCAATCTGGGAGGCCATGATGCAGGCAGCATTGTGGATGAGAAGATAACCATCTGTGCGGACGGGTTTGCCGAAATCCTGCCGGGAGCGATTCCTACAGGCCGGATCCTGTCGGTGGAAGCTACCCCCATGGACCTTAGAAAGCCGAAACGGATCCGAGATGAGATCGATGCGGACTTTGAGCAGCTTACTTTAGTCCAGGGCTATGATCACAACTGGGCGCTGAATACGGCTTACGGAAAGGTAGAGAAGATCGCACAGGTGGAAGACGAGAAGGCAGGGCGTGTGATGGAAGTGTACTCTGACCTGCCAGGCGTGCAGTTCTACGCAGGCAACTGCATCACACCTCAGACCGGCAAAGGCGGTGCCCATTACGGCAGACGTTCCGGACTGTGCCTGGAGACGCAGTATTTTCCAAACAGCGTCAATATTCCAGAATTTATCCAGCCGGTCTTTGAGGCTGGACAGGCTTATCATACGACGACGATCTACAAATTCAGATAAATTTTATGGCAGAGAAAAAGAGAGGCTGCCGGTTTATTCCGGCGAAACCTCTCTTTTTTACTGGCATTATTTCTTCTTTTTCAGCATGGCAAGTACCGATTGAAGAACGATAAAGAAACATAAAAGCGCTGCAATGGTGATACGGGTCCACCAGGAGGACAAAGTACCCTGGAAAGTGATAAAGGCCTCGATGGTTGCCTTGATCAGGACACCGAACAAAGTTCCGATCACATTGCCCACGCCTCCGGTAAGGAGCGTACCGCCGATGACAGCGGAGGCGATGGCATCCATCTCAAATCCTTTCGCCTGTTCCACAAAGCCGCCCAGCGTATTCAGGCAGAACAGTACACTGCCGATCCCGCACAAAAAGCCGTCCAGTACATAGGCTTTCAGCTTTATTTTTCTTACATCCAGTCCCATCATCAGAGCGGACTGTTCGTTTCCGCCCACCGCATAGATGCTGCGGCCGAACTTGGTGTATTTCAGCATGATAAAGGCCACAAGTAGAAGTATCAGTGCGATGATTACAGTCGGATAGATGTAGGGATAGATCATGACTCCCTTTTTATTGACATAACCTCCGAAGGGAAGGTAGACCTTGATCTTGGCCCAGGCCATAAACGTTTCATTGGTGATACTGATCATGTCTTTGGATATGATAGCGGTCATACCTCTGGCGAAGAACATGCCGGCAAGGGTCACGATAAAGGGCTGGATATCCATGTAGGCCACCAAAAACCCCTGTACCAGTCCGAAGATGATACCTGTAATCAGTACGATCAAAACAGCAGGAACAGCTCCGATTCCGCCTCTTTCCATCATCCAGGCCAGCATCATACAGCCCATGGCCACAAAAGATCCCACACTGATGTCGATGCCTCCGGTGATCATGACTACTGTCATGCCGATGCCGATGACGATAAGTCCTGCGTTGGAGATAAAAAGGTTCAGAAAGTTCTGGGTTTTCGAGAATCCCTGGTCACTGAACAAAATACAGCCGATAACATACATGACAAAGAACAGTACAATGGTGATCAGAAGAAGAAAACTGGTTTGATTTAGTTTGCGTTTGCTTTTCATTTATGCCGCCCCCTTTTCTGCCGTATTGCTCTCCTTCTTCTGGGCGATGGTTTTTCTCCATCTTGCAAATCCGGAGGACTGAAGGGTTACAATGATGACAACCACGATCGCTTTATAGACCGGGATCTGGTCGGAAGATACATGCATGGCGTAAAGTGTGGTAGTCAGTGCCTGGATGGTGTAGGCGCCAATGACAGAACCAGCGATGGAGAATTTGCCGCCGCCCAGGGAGTTGCCGCCAATGGCCACCGCCAGGATGGCATCCAGCTCCATATTCAGACCAATGTTGTTGGCATCTGCCGAATAGATCCGGCTGGATGCGATCAGTCCGGACAGTCCTGAACAGAGTCCGCAGAATGCATAAGTCAGAAAAATGATCATTACGGACTTGATACCTGTGAGGCTGGATGCTTTTTTGTTGATGCCGACAGCCTGGATATACATGCCAAGGGCCGTTTTTTTCAGTAAAAATGCGGTCAGGATCACAACAAGGATTGAGATGATAAACGGTGCAGGTACCGGAAATCCCGGGAAAGAAGATCCAAGGATCTTGTAGCTGTCCACGCGGACATAGGTAATCTGTCCGTCGGTAATCAGCTGTGCGATTCCGCGGCCGGCCGTGAACATGATCAAGGTTGCAACCATGGGCTGAATCTCCAGTTTTGCAACCAGGAACCCGTTAAAGCATCCAATCAGGGTACCGATGACCAGCGCTGCGAGAAAACCAAGGATCAGCGGACTTGCATAAGCGGTGGCTGCCCGCTCTCCGCCGGTCAGAACATTGCAGCAGACGGCCGCGCTGACCGCCATGATTGCACCTACAGAAATATCGGTTCCCGCAGAGGCAGATACAACCAGCGTCATACCCACTGCAAGGATCACAAGCTCCGATGCACGGTTGATGATATCAATCAGAAAACCGTAAAGAACACCATCTCTGATCTCGATGGAGAAAAAGTCCGGTCTGGTAAAAAGATTGATCAGCAGTACCAAAGCGAGACAGAAGACCGGCAGAAATAACCGCTGTGAAGTAATATGTTTCAGACTTTTATTCATGTTATTGTCCTCCTGCTATGGTTGACATAATTGTTGTCTGATTCATCTCGTCACCGCTTAACTCTCCGACTTTGTTGGTATCCCGCATGACGATCATGCGGTCACAGGTACGGAGCATCTCTTCGATCTCAGAGGAGATAAAGACAACAGCCATGCCTTCTTTTGCCAGCTGTACTACGAGTTTCTGAATCTCGGTCTTGGTTCCGACGTCGATTCCTCTGGTGGGCTCGTCGAGGATCAAAAAGTCCGGGTTGGTCAAAAGCCATCTGCCGATGATCACTTTCTGCTGGTTTCCTCCGGACAGTGATTTGATCGGGGTTTCCCGGCTGGCTGTCTTGATCTGGAGCGTCTCGATATATTTATCCGTGAATTCTTCCTGCTGTTTTCTGCTAAGCAGGTGGAAGATTCCGCGTTTTGCCTGCAATGCCATGATTAGATTTTCCCTGACGGAAAGATCCGCGATGATTCCCTCGTTTTTCCGGTCTTCCGGAAGATAGGCCATACCCTCATACATGGAATGAATCGGATGTTTGGCCGACAGTTTTTTCCCTTTTACATACAGGTGTCCCTCATCCGGCTTTTCCGCGCCGTAGATCAACCGGACGGTCTCGGAACGCCCGGAACCAAGAAGTCCGGTAAAGCCCACAACTTCCCCCTTGTGGATGACCAGATCGAAAGGCTTGATGTAGCCTTTTTTTCCGAGCCCCACTGCCTTGATTACAATGTCTTCTTCGCTGTAGGTTTTTTCCTGTGTATTATCTTGTTTGATGGCAGCCAGATCGTCAAAATCTTTTCCCATCATCTTGGCAACCAGCTGTACCCGCGGAAGCTCCTGGGTAGTGAACTGGCCAACCAGCTGACCATTTCTAAGAACCGTAATCTTGTCGCATACAGCGTACACCTGTTCGAGAAAATGGGTGACGAAGATGATGCCGACGCCTTCGGACTGAAGTCTTCTCATAAGCTGAAACAGTTTTTCCACTTCGCTGTCATCTAAAGAAGAGGTCGGTTCATCCAGAATCAGTACTTTCGCAGACATGTCAACAGCCCGTGCAATAGCGATCATCTGCTGAATGGCAAGCGAATAATTGTCGATGGTCTGTGTTACATCTGCATGAATCTCCAGGTCTTCCAGTAATTCAGAAGCTCTTTTGTTCATGCTTTTCCAGTCAATCAGTCCACCCTTTTTCGGCTCTCTGCCGATGAAAAGATTTTCTGCCACAGAGAGGTTCGGGCAGAGATTGACCTCCTGGTACACGGTGCTGATACCATGTTTTTGTGCTTCCTGCGGGCTTCGGTTGATGATCGGATGGTCGCAGCCATCGATCATGATTTCACCTGTTTCAAACTCCTCGACGCCTGTCAGAACTTTGATCAGGGTGGATTTTCCTGCGCCGTTTTCACCCATCAGTGCATGAATCTCGCCTTTTTTCAGTGTGAAATCCACATCCTGCAGAGCTTTTACACCAGGGAAGGTTTTGTAAATATGTCTCATTTCGAGAACGGAATCCTTTTCCATAAAAGCGGTGCCTCCTTTTTGACAATAAAAAGGAGGCGCAGGGGAGGAGTATCTAAGCCTCCGGCTCTGCGCCTCCTGATCATTCATAACGGTTCATTCTGTGACCAGCAACCGGCAGTTTGGGCATGGGAATCTGCTTCGCAAAGCCCTAACCGCCGCTTGAATCATATACTCTTGTGACCACATAAGCTGGGCAGTCCGTGTATAGACACTGATGACTATCCACATTATGCGGATCTAAGCATGTAGGGAATGCTGATTAGTATGCTCTTTCGGCCAGAATGCTTTCCAGATCCATGCTGGTATCGAAGTATGCCTCGTCCACATACTGGATCTTGTCCACTGCCTCGCCAGCTTCCAGCTTCTGGATGATCTCCGCCACACGCGGTCCATGGAGCGGGTTGCACTCGAAGGTTGCGTTCAGGTCCCCTGCGATCATGGATTCGAAAGCAGCTTTTACAGAGTCAAAGCTGACTACGATGATATCGCCTTCCGGTCCGCAGGTCTTTCCTGCAGCCTTGATTGCATCGATGGCACCAAATGCCTCGTTGTCATTCTCGCAGATTACCACATCAATGTCATCATAACTCTTTAAGAAGGACTCCATAACTTCCTGTCCTTTTGCCTGGGTAAATTCGCCGGACTGCATGTCGAGCATCTTCCAGTTGGAATGCTCAGCCAGTTTGTTGGCCATGCCTTCTGTACGTCCTACCTGTGCGGAAGCACCAATGGTACCCTGAATGGTTACCATATTGATTTCTTCCTCGCCGCGTCCCTGCTCTTCCAGATAAGTTGCAAGCCAGTCTCCGCAGGTCTCGCCTTCTTTTACAAAGTTTCCGCCAACCCATGCTTCATAGAGGGTATCATCGGATACATCCATCATACGGTCGGAAAGGATGACCGGGATACCTGCTTCTTTTGCTTCTTCCAGAACAGTTTCCCATCCGGTTTCAACGACCGGTGCGACTACAATGTAGTCTACTTCCTGCTGGATAAAGGAACGGATTGCCTTGATCTGGTTCTCTTGTTTCTGCTGTGCATCGTCAAAGATCAGTTTATAGCCGTTTTCTTCGGTAAAAGTAGATTTGAAAGATTCGGTGTTTGCGGTTCTCCAGTCAGATTCTGCTCCAACCTGGGCATATCCTACCGTAATCAGCTCTCCGGAAGCTGCGGCACTGTCAGCCGGAGCCTCTGCATCAGCTGCTGCGTCGTCAGCCGGAGTCTCTGCTTCAGCCGGGGCCTCAGTCTCAGCCGGAGCCTGGGTGTCAGCAGCCTGCTGGCCGCCGCCGCATCCTACGGTTGCCATGGTCATTGCCGCGATCAGCAAAGCGGATAATACTTTTCTTTTCATACTTTTTCCTCCTTGTGATATGAAAAATATAAATTTTACAGTTTCCATTATAGAAGAGAAAAGGCATGCTTACCATGGGATATTTTTAGAAAAAAGTTTAAATTTTCCCACTAAAAAAGCCGGAATATGAGCAGGATGCACCGGTTCCGGCTAAAAAAAGCGATTTTTTTAAGAAAGTTTTATGTTTTTTTATAATTTGTTTCGTCTAATTGTCCAAGCTGAATCAAAACGCAGGTGCCGGCTCCTTTTTTGGAAGTCACAGTAATATCGGATCGGTCCCCATAATACATCCGGATCCTCTGGGCTACGTTGTACATGCCAAAACTGTTCCTTCCAGGGTTTGGCCGGTTTTCTCTGCCCTGTAATTTTTTCCGGAGCTTTTGCAGGGCGGCCTCATCCATTCCAGTGCCGTTGTCTTCTACTTCAAACCGGACCCCGTCTGCATAAGCATAGCCCCGGATGGTGATCCGTCCGCCTCCCCGCTTGTTTTTGATGCCGTGGTAGAGGGCATTTTCCACAATAGGCTGAAGGATCATCTTAAGGATCATCTGCTTTTGGATGGCAGGATCGATGTCGATGCTGTAATCCAAGATATCTTCGTAACGGATTTTCTGGATCTTCAGATAGCTTCTTATATGTCCTTCCTCTTCGGCGATGGTGATGTAATCGTTGCCGCCTGAGAGAACGGTGCGGAAAAAATCACTCAGATCCGTGGTCATCTCGACCACCTGACGGCTGTTGCTCCCTTCGGCCATCCATACGATGGAGTCCAGAGTATTGTACAGAAAATGCGGGTTGATCTGGGCCTGAAGAAGCTTCAGCTCTGCTTCCCTTAGATTTTTCTGCTCTTGTTTGGTTTTTTCCATCAGTCCGGCAATCTCGTCACTCATCTTGTTAAAAGTCCGGGCCAGTATATTGATTTCTTCCAGATCATACAGCTCGGCTCTGGCTTCCAGATCACCCCGGCCCAGTCGTTCAGCGGTGTTTTTCAGAGAATTGATGGGAGTGGTGACAGATTTGGTGATCATGGTGGACAGGCAGAAACCAAGGACCAGGATTCCAAGAAGCAGTGCAATAAAGATTCCCACACTTTGTCTGGTCTGGATTTCCATCTGCTTTTGCAGTTCTTCCATATGAGAAAGTTCATAATAGGTATACTGAGTGATGTATTCCTGAATCATGGAACACAGACCTTTGATATCATTTTCCCAGATCGAGACATTTTCCTCGTAGGTTCCGGGCAGCGCGGAGTTCTCAACCATCCGGCTGACGGCTGTCTCTAACGTGTCCAGACAGGAAAGAATGCCGCGGATTTTGATATCGCTGTCCGTTCCGGGTATTCGTTCTATGGTGCTGCCGAAAGCATATCTGGCAGAATGGATCATATTGAGCGGGTTTTTCAGCACGGTTGCGTATTTGGTGGTGCCTTCCAGAATATCCCCGCTCTCAAATTCGGAGGCATCGATTAGCCCGATCATAACCCGATACATGGAATATTCCATATCTTCTTTAAACGTAATGTTGTATTCGTTGGCTATTTTCAGGTTGGACATGATCTGGTTGTAGGAGTCAGAATAGTTCTGAATGGTCCGCAGAATCTGAAGGATCATGCCGGTCAGGGGGATTGCAATTACAAAAAGAAGAAGAGAAAGTCTCATCTTCAGCGTCAGTTTCCGAAATCCTGTTACCTTCACTTTTTATGTACTCTCCTGGCTGATCCGGGCTTTGAAATCCTTTGGGGATTGTCCCATGATTTTTTTAAAAGTTGCACTGAAATAATGAGGATCGTTGTATCCGACTTTTTCCCCGATTTCGGAGGTGCGCAGGTTGGTGCATTTCAAAAGCTCGCAGGCCCGGTCGATCCGCACTTTGGTCAGGTATTCAATGAGCGACTGGCCGGTGCTCTGCTTGAAGATAGAGCTGAAATAGCTTGGACTTACACCAATATAACCGGCGATCATATTCAAAGAAAAATCACTGTTGCTGTAGTTTTCCCCGATGTATTCTTTGGCTTCCCGGATCAGAAGACTGTAGCGGTCACCGGAATTTTTATCCCTCAGGTTTAGTGCACAGGTAAAAAGCTCTTTTAGATAATCCATGGTGGCATCTACTTTTTCAATGGCTTTGGTAATCCGCTTTAAATCCAGAAGTTCTGCAGGAGCGTCGCCTTCTTCCCTATTCAGAGACTTTAAAAACTCCTGCACACAATAAAAGATATCCATGGTCATATACTGACGCAAAAGCAGTGAGCTGTAATTTCCTTCGCCTACCGCTTCGAAATATTCATCGATAAAAATTCCACATTCCTCTGCGTTGCCGGTCTTGAGAAAATTTTTGATCAGTTTACGGTCCACACCACTGTAATCGGTCTGATCCGGAAATTCCATATATTTTTCGTAATTTATAAAATACCGCTCTAATAGCCTGGAATTTTCCTGTTCTTCCAGAATCTGGTCAGCTACTTTTTTCAGGGCCTCCATCAAACTGGCGGAGGTGACCGGCTTTAAAAGGTAATCGCTGATTCCGATCTTGATGGCTTCTTTTGCATAGTCAAATTCATTGTAGCCGCTGATTACGATGATTTTCGTTTTCGGCAGTACTTTTTTTACTGCCCGGCTTAGTTCCAATCCGTCCATGAAAGGCATTTTGACATCCGTCAGCAGGATATCCGGCTGATGTTTCAGGATCATGGGATACGCGTATTCCCCGTCTCCGGCTTCGCCTACCAGCTCAAAACCATTGGAGTTCCAGTCAATATTATGTTTGATTCCCTGGCGGATGATGGTCTCGTCTTCTACCAGAAATACTTTGATCATGGCACCTTCCTCGCTTCCGGCAATTTTCCGTAACTTATGGTAAAAGCATAGCATATTTCCGGGGGGCTTTCAAGAATGACCCCTTGAGTAAGCATTCTTTTTGTCGATAAAATCCCGTCCATTTCATACCAGTTTCGCCAAAAAGAGGACAACTTCTATGCTACCATGGAGCAAAAACGAAGGCTGGTGAGAGAATGGAACTGATCGAGGACAGAGACGCAAAAGAAAAGTGGAAACTTCCAAAGAATGTACGCCAGATCGGGGAACCAGGGTCTGCAAGGAAGATCCTGATCGAGGATTATGTCTATACCTTTCTGCACCAGATGGCGCAGAACAATCTGACCTGCATGAAGACTGCAGTACTTCTGGGCAGGACGGAGGGAAATGCAGCCATCTATATCCGCGGAGCGGTGGAGGCTGATATGGGACAGGAGATCCGGGAGTGGTTCTACCATGAACACTGGAGAGAAATTTTTCAAAAGATCCGTACCTGGTTTGAGGGGGAAGAGGTGGTAGGCTGGTATATGGCCAATCCAGGATTTCCTCCGGTGCTCACCGAGGAACTTCGGCATCTGCATATGCGTAATTTTTCCCGGGAAGACCAGGTGTTTTTTCAGACGGATGTGCTGGACCAGGAGGAGATCTTTTATCTGTATCAGGATCACGGACTTGCTCCTGCCTGCGGTTACTACATCTATTATGAAAAAAATGACCGGATGCAGGAATATATGAGTTCAAAAAAGGGAGGCGCAGGTATCGAGCCGGAAGGTGTCTTAAAGGACCGCACGGCGGCCAGATTTCGAAGTGTCATGCAGGAGAAAAGAGAGCAGAACACACAAAGAAAGATGCTGGCGTTTCTTTATACTTCCTGTATGTTTCTGGTACTGGTCATTCTGGTGATCGGAGTGACTCTGGTGAACAATTATGATCGTATGGCCAGTATGGAAAATGCCCTGCATCAGATCTCGGAAAGTCTTGGGGAGGAGGAGATTTCTGCAGAAGACACTCCTTCTATAGAAGAAGGAATGGAAGCTGAAAACCGGCTGGCTGCAGCAAAGGAGCCTGAGACTCCGGCAGAAGAACCCAAAACAGAGGAGCCAGGGGAGGAAGCACCTCAGGAAGAACAGCCTCAGGAAGAGCCGGAAGAGGTAAAAGAAGAGCAGCCGCCCCAGGATGCGGCACCTGAAGAACAGCCTCCTCAGGAGAATACAGAGGAAACGGCAGAGGCAGTTTCCCAGGCAGTACAGGAGCCGGAGCGCTATCAGGTACAGGTGGGGGACACGCTTCTGGAAATCAGCCGTGTGCGGTACGGAACGGATGAAATGGTAAAGAAGATCTGTGAAATCAATGATCTGGAGGATGGTGATAAAATATACGTAGGAGAAACTATTTTACTTCCTTGACGGAAAATGCTATACTACAGAAGATCAAATATATATGGAAGCGAATACAAGAGATGAGCAATATAGAGCTTTTCAAAAGCGGTGAAAATACCAGCACAGACATGGAGGGTTACAAAAAGAATCTTCGGAATCACCGTCTTCGGATGTTCTGCCTTTGGGGCGGGATTGTGGGGGCGGTGATTTTGGGAATGGTTCTTTTAAGTGTCAGTATAAAGAACCGGAGCTTTGAGACTTATGAAGTGATTCGAAGTTTTGAAAGAAATGACACAATGACCACACAATATACGGAGTTCCTGAACTATGTGCTGAAATATAGCAAGGATGGTATTTCCTGTGTAGATTCCAATAATAATCTGGTGTGGAGTCAGACTTACAATATGCAAAGTCCTATCATCCATGTATGCAGAAACAGCGTGGCAGTTGCTGAGGAGAACGGAACAGAGGTGTTGATCTTTGATGGGACCGGCAGCCAGGGAGCGATTCAGACAAGGCTTCCGATCCGGCAGATTTCCGTGTCTTCTCAGGGGGTGGTTGCGGTACTTCTAGAGGACGGAGATGCCATGCGGCTTAAACTGTATAATAAAAATGGAGATGAGCTGGTAACTGCAAAGTTCGAACTTCAGGATGTGGGATATCCTCTTCGGATGTCTCTGAGTGCGGATGCAACAAAACTTGCAGTTACGTTTCTGCAGGTGCAGGATGGTGGAATCAGTACCTGCCTGGCATTTTATAATTTTACTGCTGTAGGGGAAAATCAGGAAGATCGTCTGGTAGCTTCCCGCATCATGAAAGGTATCGTGATGCCGGAAGTCAATTATATGGACGGAACCCACTGCAGTGTTCTCGGGGCGGGTATGCTTTTGTTTTATGAAGGGACTCAGATTCCGGAACTGACCAAAGAGATCGCACTGGAAAAAGAAGTCATCAGTGTCTTCCATTCGGATAAGAATGTCGGTCTTGTGGTGGAAGGGGAGGAAAAAAAATATGCTCTGCAGGTGTATGATGTGTTGGGAAATCTTCAGGCCGAGACGGAATTTGATATGGATTATCAGACACTGAAGTTTTCTGGAGAGTATATCCTGGTTTATAACGAGTTTGATTTCATGATGTTAAACAGCAACGGGAAGATTTTTTTTGAAGGAACATTCGAAGAATCCATCTCCAATCTGTATAACATGTCGGGAAAGAGCCGCTATATTGTCATGCACGCTTCAAGGACAGATCAGATCCGGCTGAAATAAATGATGTTGGGGTCAAAAGGTTTTTTGCCCCCTGATGCCTACGGATTGCTCCGTATTTCATGCTCCCGCAATCCTAAAAACATTCAAAATCCGCCCTATTGGGCTGCTTTTTCATGTTTTTTCGGGTCCCAAAGTCATGTATTGACATGCAAGCATGTCATACATGACCTTTTGACCCTGGCATCATAAAGATATAAATAAGGAGTCCCCTTGTTCACTGAGGGTAAGAGTATTTCTTCAAATCGTTGCAAATTCGACAATTAAAGCTGTTTTTTATTGAAAAGGCGAATGGCAAGCAACAACCCCAAAATGGATAAGGCAATGGAAATAACAGCAGGTATCATAAATTCTGCCAAAACAGCTTCGCCGGAAATCAAATCTATATTTTTTGAAGTTAAAAGGAACGGATTGAATTTCGCAATCGGTTCTATCATTCCGAGCAGGGATATTATGGCGACAATGCCGCCTGTAAAGAGTATGCTTGTGAAAGTCTGTCTGAATATCACGCACCCAATCATTAAAATACTCAAGTACAGAAAGCCGATTATCCAAAGGAAAACTGCCGCGAAAGCAACATTTGAGAGGCGGTTATCCTTCCATAAAAGGGCTGTATAACCGTATGTCGCAGCATATCCAATCCAATAACTGATTGTCATAAGCGCGGCGGCTACCGTATATTTTGCAAGGATAACAGCTTTACGGGATAATCCCTTCGTAACCATTAAAACTAAGGTTCCTTTGGAATATTCATTTGACAGACAACTTCCAAACAAAATGATAAATGCACTGAAACCAACACCGGAAATGTTCTTGTAAAATTGTTTCCATGCGTCCAAAGCGACTGGTTCAGAGGTCATTTCCATATCTGCGGCTAAAGCCGATAATATTTCCGGCGTAAACTTTGCGAGAAACGCACTCATCATACCGAAAATCAGAAAGACTGCGAACAGGATAAGGAAACGATAGTTCTTCCTATTTTCCGTAAACTCTTTTTTTACAAAAGCAAGATATCCACTCATTTCACTACCTCCAAAAACAGACTTTCAAGGGACGGCTCCATAAGTTCTATTTTTACGGGACAAATCCCTGTTTCTGCAAGTTCGCGAAACAATAATTTTTGCACACTTACCATATCTTTGCTATGCAAAATAAGTTCCCTGTTATTTTCTTCGGAGTGAAGCAGCAATGGCTCTATGGATTTTTGTTTTTTGAAAAGCCGTAAATCTTGATCCGCCGAAAATTCTAAAAGCAAGCTGTCATGTCCATGTAAAGCCTTAATTTCTGCAAGTGTTCCAGTAACAGCGATTTTTCCCTCATTCAAAAAGGCGGCATGGTCGCAAACGCGCTCCACATCAGAAAGAATATGCGTGGAAAATAACACCGTTGTCGTTTTGCTGATTTTATAAAGAATATCCAAAATCTCTTTTCTTCCTACGGGGTCAAGCGCGCTTGTCGGTTCATCACAAATCAGTAATTTTGGCTGTGTGAGCAATGCCTGTGCAATTCCTAATCGTTGTTTCATACCGCGAGAAAATCCGCCGATTTGCTTTGTTGCACTGTTTAAACCGACAAGGGAAAGGAGTTCATCACTTCTTTTTGAAATTTCGGTTTTTGATAGACCAATGACTTCTCCGCATAGCTTTAGATACTGTATCGGCGTCATATAGTTATAAAATTCTGGAACGTCCGGCAAATATCCAATAGATTGATTTGTCCTTGTCTGTCCAAAACAAACAGGCTCATTGCAGACATGGATTTCTCCCTTGTCGGGCTGTAACAGTCCCAATACCATTTTCATAGTCGTTGTTTTGCCAGCACCATTTTTCCCTATGAAGCCAAAGATACTTCTCTCTGGAACAGACAGATTAAGATTGTCAATGATTTTCTGCTTTCCAAAACTTTTTGATAAATTTTGTATTGTGAGGACGTTCATTCGTTCTCCCCCTTTCCAAAGACAAAATAAATAATCGGTCCAAAGAGCAAAAGAACTACAACAATTACAAGCCACATGGTTTTGTTCCCAAAGCGATAGCGTGGGTGTCGCAGAACGTGTCTTACTGCTGTTACTGCAAGAGCAATGTCCATCAGCAGAACGGGAACAAGTAATGGCAGAATTTCAAATAATATGTTCAATATTTTTACCTCCTATTTTATCGTTTCAATAATATTATCATAATGATAATGAAAAGTCAATAGAAACCGTCCCTCTGATTTGGGACGGTCATTTATTTATCTGTATTTTCTGCCGGAGATACGATTATGCCTATCGTCCGCAGCCTGCGTTCCGAGTTGGGTTCATTGTTTTTTGCTGCGCTGATTATTTGAGAAATACTTGTTATAAGAGAAGTCAATTCATCATCAGAAAGATATAGTGGGCAAAGAGAAAATCCCGTCATATCTTTTTTGATATTGATATTCGGAGAGTGGCAATATTCCTGAAACTGTTTTGCAAACCCAATGAAATATTGCATGAAATACTGCATATAAAGTTCGCCGGAATTTTTCTCGACGATTGTTTCTATATCGCTGCTGAGATTGTGTGCCAGCGAATAAGTTTTTTCTACCGTACCGCGTACCTGTGTTTCTTCCACCACCTGTAAAATACCGTCGCTTAACATTTTTTTGAGATGCCGGTATAAGGTAGCCTGGGGAATGTCGGTATAAATATCGGCTAACTGTTTCGCAGTTGCCTTCCCCTGTGAATGTATTTCAAGCAGTAATTTACATTTCACCGGATTTGTAATGCACTCCATAATCCTATCTGTCATCTTTCACCCTCCTGCGTTGATATATGAAAATATTATCATTTTGATACTAAAAAGTCAATCGACACTTTGCTATAGCGCAATTAGAAATATGGAACATTTTTTATCACAAATCGGGTAGAAAAACCGTTTGCAAACGTCTTGTCAGCGAAAGGGGGCTATTTATGGAAAACAGGAAACGAAACGTGCAAATCATTATTCGGGTAACAGAAGAAAAACGGGCATTGAGGAAGTCAAAGGGCATACGGCACAGCTTAAGAAAATCGGCGTGAATATCAATCAGATTGGAACGGCGGCTGCTTCTGCAATTCAAGGGCTTAACGAATTGACATTTCCTATGACCTTGTGGGAATACTCCCCGCGTCTTTGCTGAATGACCTGCAAAACGGAGAAACGGCATAACCTGCAAGCTACGCCGTTTCCTGAAAACATTTCTAATACTGTCTTATGAGTGCCGCCCTTAAGCAGGCGCTTTTTATACGAATCCCTGGAAAGCAGAGGCTGCATAAGCCGGTCTGTCCCCTTCAGCCAAATGACTTTTCTGTCACAAGCATCCGGATTCTGCTATTTTGACTCATGATACTCTTTTTCCGTGTTGACATTCCACACATTTTCCTTCCCGCTCTTTTGGGTCAGGATATTGTCCACCGCCTCAAAGGCAGTTGCCATGGAGTGATCCATGTTATTATAGCGGTGCTGTCCGTTCCTTCCCACACAGTAAAGGTTTTCGTACTGGTTCAGATAAGAGATCACCTGATCAATCTCACTGTATGTGTCAAAATACGCCGGATATGCCTTCTTCACTTTTTCCCTGTGCGCATCCAGCACATCTTCTTTGCGGTTGATCACACCCATCTTAATCAGTTCTTCCGTCGCCAGACGGATGCACTTGTCATCCGACAGATTCCAGAAGGCATCATTCTCATTGCAGAAATATTCCAGCCCGATCCACACTTTGGAATCCACATCCTCCACCAGATACGGAGACCAGTTGTTGAAGATCTGGATGCGGCCAAGTTTCACTCCTGTATCCTGTACATAGATCCAGCAGTCCGGCACGATATCATTTAAGGTCTTGATCTTCGTCAGGTTTTTCATATTCAGCCGTTCCACCAGAAGCCCTACTGTCACAAAGTCCCGATACGGCAGACCAACCGCGATGGATCTGATCTTCTCCGGCACAGCTGTTCCCATCCCTTCCACCAGATCTTTCAAAGGCATGGAAGATAAGAACACATCCCCCTCCACTTCTTCTAAGCTCCCATCTTCTCTTTGTACCTGAAGGGATGTCACTTTCCCATCTTCCGTCCGGATCCCCACCACCTGGCAGTGCTTCCGGATCGAACCGCCCATGGCTTCGATCTCGTCCGCTGTGATCTCCCACAGCTGTCCGGGACCGTACTTGGGATAGAGAAACTCTTCGATCAGGGAAGTCTCCACCTTCCGTTTGTCTCTTCCCGGAACCAGTTTGGAAAACATGTCTTTTACGATCGCAAAGATGGAAAGCCCTTTGACCCGCTGCGCTCCCCAGCTTGGATCAATCTCTCTTGGATGGCGCCCCCACAGTTTCTCTGTATAGCCCTCAAAGAACATGCCATAAAGTACTTTTCCAAAACGGTTTACATAAAAGTTTTCCAGAGAATCTTCTCTGCGCTTATGCACGCAGGACAGAAGATAACTGCACCCGGCTTTAATGGTCTGGACCAGTCCCATATTGATGAAAGTCTGAGGTTTCATGCTGACGGGATAGTCAAAAAATTTCCTTTTATAATAAATCCTGGAAACTCTCTGGCGAACCAGCATCACCCGGTCTTCTTTCTCCGGATCCGGTCCTCCTTTTTCCAGAGGCTTTTCCCGTTTCAGTTTTTTATCATCATAGGAAGGCGCTCCCTGCAGAGGCACCAGATTCTTCCACCAGTCCATCACTCTCTGATCTTTGGAAAAGAACCGGTGTCCTCCGATGTCCATGCGATTGTTTTTATAACGGACTGTCCGGGAGATTCCGCCGATCTCACCGCTCATTTCCAAAATCAGCACTTCATATTCTTCCGGCGCACGTTTGCAAAGTTCATATGCGGCTGTCAGACCCGCCGGGCCCGCCCCGATCATCACTGCTTTTTTCTTCATGTTTCTTCTCCCCCTTTATGTTTTAAAATGCCCGTGACAAACATCAGCACTCCGAACAAAGCAACCAGCTGCGCCCGGTACGTGTACCAGAAATGGATCTGGGAATGATTGGACAATACCAGAAACCACACATACGGATAAGACGCCACCAAAAGCATGGGCAGACAGGCTTGTACCACCCGGCGGTCTTTTAATTTCTTGATAAGAACCAGAATCACGGCGACCAGCACAATCAGCAGCACGACTTTACTCCAGGTGATCAGCCCCTCATCCTGCACATTCAGCCAGGCTTTCAGATTTTTGCGGATGGTACTGATCCGGTCAATGGGTTCGTCCTCATTGCCCAGCATGCGGTACTTGGCTGTGTCAAGGCTCCGCCAGAAATACCGGACTCCCAGAATCCCTGCTGCTAAAATCCATTTGGCAATCCAGGCAAGCGCGTAACCAAATCCCCACGCCGCCGAAGTCCTTACGGTAAATTTCAGATTGTCCCACAGATCTTCCTGCTCTTTTTGCGTTCGCAGCCACAAAAGCACCACCAGCGGAATCCCCAGGGTAATAATCGGATAGGTCAGAAAATCAAAGAAATTTTCCACCATGCCAACCACGAAAAAGAACAAAGAGACCGGAAAAGCGCGGGGGGTATCATACCGTTTCAGAAGCAGAATCAACGCCGCAAACATCACATAAAAAGAGGTCAGATACTGAAAACAGGTGGCAACCGCCCCCAGATATCCGCTTGCTATGGTCAGCACATACCACATGGCACAGGTCAGATTCGTCTTCTGCGCCATGAGATACGCGCTCAGGAAAAAGAGCAGGTAAAAACACAGCATACCCAGATAGCGCACTTCCTGTACCTGAAAGAGAATGCTTATGGGTCTTAAGATCACCTGATAGCCATGCCAGTATCTTGGGTAGTGGTTGACGCTGACGGAAGCCTGAATGAAATTATACTCATCGCCGGGCAGAAGACTTTCATACATCAGCATATCGGTATGATTGTCCACGATGGCGCTGTGGCGGTAAAAGGCATACATGGGCCTTTCTCCCTCATTTTCCATCACTTCCAAAGATTTCTGCACATTGCCCCCGATCCAGGAGGTCGGTATGCAGTAGACCAGGACCATGGAAAAGAAAAAGGCGGCAATCAAAAGAACATAAACTTTTGCAAAGGGTTTTAACTGTTTTAATCGATCCATTTTCTTGTATCCTGTCCTTCCTCGTAATCTTCATCCACGTAGATAACAAATCCATGCGTCCGGCCATATTCCCGGTAGCCGTAGTCCTCCCAGTCTCCAAGGAATGTGCGGTTGTCGGAAAAGACAAGAAATGTGCATCCCTCTTTTCTGGCAAGCACTCCCAGCACCGAAAGATCAATCTCTTCTTTCTGAGCCTCTATATACAGCCGCTCCCCCTCTTCCTCCGAGTCTTCCATCCCGTTGTAGGCCAGGGCGTTTCTTCCAAATTCCAGCGTGATGGTGGGATCATACTGCCGGATATACGGCATCAGGCGGTTGGAAACCATGGCGTGGACATGGCCCGGAAGCAAATCGCACACCGCGATCACTTCCTGAGGCAGCTTGTATACATTGGCTGACGGCTCAAACCATTCCAAAGACAGCACCTTTTTCCCGCCCAGTGCCAGGATGCCCAGGCACAGAACAAACGCCCCCTGCCGCCGAAGACCGGACAGCTCTTTTAACAGCAGGCACATGGCATACGGAACCGTCACCGCCAGCAGAATCAGCCAGAGGATTCTCCAGTATACATTTTCTCCCAGCACTTTCATAAACAAAAGCCCCGTAACCGGGCACCAGTACAGGAACAAAAACACAGCCGGCAGCACTCCGGCCAACAGCCTTTTCGTCCCGTCTTTTTCTTTCACAAGAATCACCAGAATCCCCAGCACTAAGAACCAGAATATCCAGGCGCCTTCAAAGGTTGCCAGGAAATCGGTTTTTGCAATCTCAAAAAACTCCTGCATATTCCCTCTCTCAACGTATCAGATAAATATAGTAAACACCCAGCAAAATACACGGAGCGCAGGCAGCCGCACCAAAACACAGATATGTTATGCTCCGTTTCCAAAGTGCAATCAGCAAAACAGCCGTCCCGACAAACACCGGAGTCAGCATAATACCCATGGAGGACAAAAGACAGCCGGCCAGACAGGTAATCCCCAAAAAGATCCAGTTTCCGGCGGCTTCTTGTGCTGCCGTCCGCAGTATCCCATAGAACAGCACCGGGATCAGCACCGCAGCCAATACGCCTTTTCCAACCCAGGGCGTAATACTTAAAAATGTCAGTCCTGCCGTGTGCTCTCCGCTCATGAAAAGATGCATCAGCACCGCCAGGGCAAGAAACATCCCCTGCATCTGCCGGTCTTTTGCAAACAGCATGCTGCCGATTCGTTCATACACCATATAGGCCAGCGGCACCATAAGCCAGGGCAGAATCGTATGGGCCATCACGGTGGGAGAGACTCCCGTCAGACGGGACAGCCACGCGTAAAAGATCGGCCACAGTGACAGCACATACCGCTTGTCAAAGTCCACAAAGGAACCGGTCTCAGGATAAATCCAGTAGATCCGGTCCGAGCGGATGGCTTCATTTGCCAGATTGACATAATAGGTGTCGTCCCACTCCAGATACATGTGATGGTGGATGAAATACAGCTGCCACAGCATCAGCGCCAGGGCAATTATGTGCCCGAAAGTCACATATTCTCTCGCTTGTTTCAGAAATGTCCGTCCATCCCGGGCAATCTCCCGAAAGCAGAAAGCACCGAACACCGCCGTCACCAGCAAAAGACCGGTGTACACCCAGAAAAATGTGGAAAAAGCCGCCAGCTTTATGGTCATAGGCACCAGTATGGCCTCCATAAGCGCCCACCAGCCCATCACCCCGGATAAGATGGAGAAAAGAATCCCTTCCCCTTTCAGTCCAAGCAGTCTGCGCATCCCGTATCCGGTCAGAAGAGAACCGCCGAAAAACAGGACCATAGTCACCAGAATCTCCAGACGCATATCCAATCCTCGTCTTTCTATTGCTCAATCATCCAAAGCATCTGATCTTCCACCAGAATTTCGTATTTTTCATTCAGACGCTCTGTATAATCATAGTAGTCGTTGATCCGCTCTTTCCAGAAGATGGACACATAGGGATAGTTAAACGCATTCACTTCCTGCCTGGTATATCCGCCTTCCTCAGCGGCTGCCTGCAGATTCTTTACCCCCATCAGTAAAGTCAGCCCAAAAAAGTACACAGCCGCCAGCTTCGCCAGACGGTCCCGGCCTTCCAAAAGCCAGACGATCAGGACACATTCCAGAACTTTGAAGATCACCGCGTACCGGCTCGCATAATATGCGTTCCCGCAAAGAAGCAGATAAAAACAGACGCCGCAAAGATAGGCCTTCAGGACCTGCTCCTTCTCGTGATCTTCCTCCTGCTTTTCTCTTCGGACATACAAAAAAGCGATCACCGCAAAGCTTGCCAGCCGCTCTCCCACCGCAAACAGGCTAAGATTCCCTTCCAGAAGAAATTGTCTGACATGATAAACCGGAATCAGCCCCGTCAGCATCTGCTCCATCCAGGGGATCTGCAGCAGCAGTCCGCCTGCAGCGGACAGTCCCACCCCCAGAAACACCAGTTTTACCGGAAAATATGCTGCCGGCACCAGGATCAGCCAGGCATACCCTACCTTGTGAAAAGAGGCGGCCAAAAGCACGCTGGCCACATAGGGAATCCATTTTCGCTCCAGATAAAAGGGCAGCGCAAGCCCCAGGAAGATACAGATCGCAAGCCCCTGGCGAAGTCCGGACACCAGATAGACAAAAATCAGCACCGGATAGGAGAAAAACAGTCCCGCGACTTTCCAGGGCACATAGTTTTTCAGAAACCGATGGATCAGCAGCATATCCGCTGCCCCCAGCACCATACAAAATCCCCAGAAAGGTATCTGCAAAAGTTTAAAACCGGCTGACAAAAGGCGCCATCCAATCTCCGGATAGTATCCGCAGATGTAGCCGGACGGCCAGTCGATGGCCGGAGGGATCGTCTCATAGATGGCATGATAGGTCACATAGTCCGTCCCCTGGCCAAACCGGAACACCAAAAGCATTGTCACAAATCCCCAGCAGACGGGATAAAGCCACCGTTCCAGCTTTGGCTGTCTTATCTCTGCCAGCGCGTCAACCGCCAGCAGCAAAAATACAATCAGGTACAGATTCATGCTTTTCCTTCCAGCAAATCTGCGATTCTTTTGCTGGCAAACCCGTCCCCGTAGGGATTGCTGGCCGTACTCATCTTTTTATATTCTTCCGGGTTTTCCAAAAGCAGTTTAAAATTCTCGTAGATCACCTGTTCTTCGGTGCCCACCAGCTTCAGGGTTCCTGCCTCAATCCCCTCCGGGCGTTCCGTCGTGTCCCGCATGACCAGCACCGGCTTTCCAAGGGATGGTGCCTCTTCCTGAATCCCGCCGCTGTCAGTGAGGATCAGATAGCTTCTGGCCAGAAAATTGTGGAAATCCAGCACATCCAGAGGTTCGATGATCCGGATTCTCTCATCCCCTCCTAAAATCTCATCCGCCGTCTCCCGGACCACCGGATTCATATGGATCGGGTAGATCGCCTTGATATCCGGATGCTCGTCGCAGACCCGGCGGATGGCCCGGAACATATGCTTCATGGGCTCTCCCAGATTCTCTCTTCTGTGAGCCGTGATCATGATCAGCCTGCTGCCCTTAGCCCACTGAAGCTCCGGATGGGTGTAATCTTCCCGCACCGTGGTCTTCAGCGCATCGATGGCCGTGTTGCCGGTCACATAGATCGTCTCTTCCTTTTTCCCCTCCCGCAGAAGATTCTGCCTTGAGAGCTCGGTAGGTGCAAAATTGTAAGCAGAAATAATGCTGACCGCCTGCCGGTTAAATTCCTCCGGATAGGGGGAGTGAATGTTGTAAGTCCGAAGCCCCGCCTCCACATGTCCCACCGGAATCTGCAGATAAAAGCAGGCCAGGGCCGTCACGAAGGTGGTGGATGTATCTCCGTGCACCAGCACCACATCCGGCCTTACCTTTTCCAGTACTTCCCGGATCCGGTTCAGAATATTGGTCGTCACATCAAATAAGGTCTGTCTGTCTTTCATGACAGACAGATCGTAGTCCGGCACCACCGAAAATGCCTCCAGCACCTGATCCAGCATCTGCCGGTGCTGTCCGGTTACACAGACCACCGTCTCCACATTGCTTCTGCTCTTCAGCTCATTGACCAGCGGACACATCTTGATCGCCTCGGGCCTGGTCCCAAATACAAGCATGATCTTCTTCATCTTACGCTTCCTCTAATCTCTTTTTGATCTGTTCTGCCAGTTTATGATTGTTCTTTTCCACATGGACCCGGCCTGCAAAATGCTCCACGCGGCCCTTCCATTCTTCATACCGTTCAGCGATTTCTCCAATGGCATACTCATAGTCATCGGATGCCAGTCCGATTTTGTGTTTTTCACAGAAATCCCGAAGAGGCGGATTGGTGGAGGTCACGACCGGTTTCCCCTCGTATAAAAACTCAAAGATCTTTCCGCTGGCACAGTATTTGTTGTTCAGATCCCGCTGATGATAAGCCACCAGCCCGACCTGACAGTTTTCCACAAAATATTTCAGGTGATCCTGGTCCAGCCTGGGAAAAATTTTCACATTGGTAAGACCCAGCCTTCGGATGGTTTCTTTCGCGATCAGCTCGTCTTCCTCCGTGCTCTCCCCCACCAGAAGAAGTTCGTATTTCTCACCCAGCTTCTTCATGGCCTCGATCATCTGGATCGTCGTGCGGGACAGATCGCAGCCTGCGGTGGAGATGATGCGGAATTTTTCCTCTTTAAAAAACTCCCGGCACTCCCGCTCTACCTGTTTTTTCTTCTCTTCTGATGCATAGGCAAGCCTGCGTATGTTTTCATAGTTCAAAGGCTCTTTGGTCAGTTTGAACATTTTTATCATCCGTTTTGCCCGGTAAGCATTGGCAGCAATGATCACATCTGAACGTCTGGTGAACATTCGTTCGATTACGCAGCCAATCTGCCCGGGAATCCCAGCAGCGCTTTTCCTGTCATACAGTTCCCGGCAGTCCTGAATCACATGGTTTGCCCCGGTCAGCCTTTTCGCAAGGTATCCTGGCAGGATCCCCTTTCGATTGTCAATAAAAATCACATCCTGCCTGCCGATCTTCTTCGCCTGCTGTCGGACAAACAGGATAAAACTGACGTATCCGCGGTCCTGGTAGAGGATGTGTGCGTCCTCTCTGGGCTTTTCCTGATCACAGGCCCGGGTGATATAAGTCACTTCCCCAAGTTCTTTCGCCGCACGGATCAGCTCCCGGCCTCTGCCGTCATATTCGTACTGATCATAAGAGATATATAGTATTTTCACACGTCTGCTCCTGTCTTTTTGCGAATCAGCCGGATCACCTTCTGCTGATCCTCCTCTGTCAGATACGGGGATAACGGAATGGCCAGCACCCTGGCACACACACGGTTTGTCACCATGAAATCCTCCCCATACGTGTCACAGCCTCGAAAAGCGGTCTGCTGATGCATTCCCCTGGGATAATAGATCATACAGGGAATCCCCTGCTCCTTCAAATACGCCTCTGCCTCATCCCGCTCCTTTTGATCTCTGAAAAGAATGCTGTACTGGGCCCAGCCGGACAAAAGTCCTTCCGGGATGACCGGAACCCTGACGCAGTCCTGTAACCCCGCTGTATACGTTTGGGCCTTTTGATCGGAGTCCGCCAGCTCATACTCCTGAAATGCCTGCAGCTTCACGTTCAGCACTGCCGCCTGCAGTGTATCCAGACGGGAATTGATGCCGATGCGCACATTGTCGTATTTATCCTGTCCTTTTCCGTGGACCCGGTAAGAGCGAAGAAGCTCGGCCCAGTCGTCCCGGTCTGTGAAGACCGCTCCGCCGTCCCCATAGCAGCCAAGAGGCTTTGCCGGGAAAAAAGAAGTGGTTGCAAGATCACCGAGGCTTCCGGCCCGTCTGCCATGGTACATGCCTCCAAAGCCCTGCGCCGCATCTTCCAGAATGTACAGCCCATACTTGTCCGCAATCTTCTGAATCCGGTCATAGTCCGCCGGCAGGCCGAAAAGATCCACCGTCACAATTACTTTGGGCCTTAATTTCCCCTCTTTTAGCACCGCCTGAATGACCCGCTCCAGGCTGTCCGGATCCATGTTGAAGGTATCCTCCAAAATATCCGTAAAAACCGGCGTCGCACCCTCATAGGCCGCCGTCTCTGCAGAAGCAAAGAAAGTAAAATCCGGTACAAACACCGCATCTCCTTCCCCGATGCCCCACACCATCAGCGCCAGAGAAAGGGCGTCGGTTCCGTTTCCGCATGTGATGCAGTGCTTTACCCCCACATAATCCGCCAGCTTTTTTTCCAGCTCGGCCACCTGACGGCCGCTGATGTAATTTGCCTCTGTCAGGACTTCTGACACAGCCGCATCCATCTGAGGCTTTAATGACTCATATTGTTTTTTCAGGTCACGAAACTGCATACTTAACCTTCTCTCTTTATTTTCTCCAGCAACTCCCAGATTCCTTCCGCCGTATTAAAATTTTCCGGCACAATCTCCTCCGCCGGCACTTCAACCTCAAACCGGTCCTCGATCTCTGCAATCAAGGTGATCACATCAAACGATTCCAGCAGTCCGTCGTCAATCAGATTTTTTTCCTTCTGAAAATCAATCTCCGGCTTTAACGCAGATAATACTTCCAGTAATTCTTCCATCATTCATTCCTCCATGTGTTCAAAGTCCAGGTCTCCTGCCCGGGCCGCAGAAGCACAGTTTTTTCTTCCTGATACAGATAAACCTCCGGCATCTTTCTGCTTAAAAACAGATAGATTCCTTCTGTCACCGAATATGCCCCGATGTTGTGAAAGACCAGATAATCCCCCGGCCTGGCATCCAAAAGAGGCAGATTTTTCAGAAGAATATCTGCTACCGTGCACAAGGAACCATAGACGGTCCATCTTTCTTCCTGCTCTGCTTCCACCGGATGCTGCGGAAAAAAGGACAAAACCGGGGTCTTCATGGCCATATTCTGTCCGTAATAATTCACGTGATGGATGCCGCCGTCCACGATGCACACATTGACCGCATCGTTTTTTTTCTGATCCACAATCTTTGTGATATAGTAACCGCAGGAGGCAGTCAGAAAACGTCCCATCTCAAAGACCAGCTCATAGGGCCTTTCTTCCTGAAAAAGCTGTCCAAATGCTTCCAGAAGTTTCTGGTCTTCCTGCTGATCATCCTTTGTAAAATACGGCACCCCAAGCCCCGGGCCAAACTCCAGGACCCGCACCGAAAAACCTTCGTCGCAGAAAAGACGGTGGATAAAATCCTCGATATATTCCAGTTCTCCCGCGATCTTCCTGATATTTTTTTTCTGTGTGCCGCTGAAATACTGAACCCCCACCACGTCCAGATGGGGATACTCTTCTCGGTGCTGAATCAGATGCACCACATCTTCTTCACTCATGCCGAACTGATTGCCGCTGGTTACCCGAAGCAGAATTTCCACTGTCTTTTGGAGCTCTGCCGCACACTGATGGACCAGTTCAAACTGATGTCTGGATTCTGCCGTATAACGAATGACCCCCTGCTCCATGGCATAGCGGACATCCCCGTACTCTTTATTCACGCCCGACAGCACGATCTTTTCCATGTCCAGCCCATTTTGTACGCAGATATGAAATTCCCCGGGAGAGCAGACTTCATAGTGCTCCACCTGCCCATCCATGGATTTCAGCAGGAAGGGGTTGGCCTTGATGGCAAAACAGAGCTTTGCCGGATGCAGGATCTTTGCGGTCCGTCTGATCCGCTCCTTTAAAATATCCGTGTCGAACACGTAGGCCGGCGTCCGACAGGACTCGGCAAACGCTTTTAATCGTTGTTCTTCCATAGACTGCCCCTCCTTTGGGATCACTTTTGTGTTACTTTTTCTGAACATCCGCCATCAACGCTTTGCGGTCAATCTTTCCATTTTTCGTGATCGGCATGGTTTCCACTCTGCAAAATATATTGGGAATCATAAACCTTGGAAGACGTTCTGTCAACTGTTCTATGATTTCTTTTGCCTCCAGTCTGCCCACATAAAAGCCGACAATCTTGTTTTCCGGCTCATCGTATATGCAGCAGACCCGCTCAATCCCTTCCAGTGCCTGGAAAGAAACTTCAATCTCACCCAGTTCGATCCGATGTCCCATATGTTTGATCTGAAAATCTTTTCGCGTAATATAATACAGATCTCCCTGTTCGTCATATCTGCCCAGATCTCCGGTCCGGTACATAAGCTCCGGATAGCAGTCATTCAGCGGGTTTTGCACAAAAGCCTGGCTGGTCTTCTCTTCGTTTCTGTAATAGCCCAGCGCGAGAGCAGTCCCCACAACGCAGATTTCTCCCTGTTTCCCGGCCTCTGTCACCAGATGATCCTCCTCATCCAGCAGGAAAACCCGCTCATTGGGAAACGCTTCTCCAATAGGGATCCGTTCTCCCTCTTCGAACTCACGTTCGATTTTGTAATAGGTGCAGTTACAGGTGATCTCCGTGGGACCGTACAGGTTCACATACAGCGCATCCGGCAGATACTGCCTCCAATAGTTCAGATGCTTCACCGGCATAACCTCCCCGCTGAACATAACGCGGCGGATGCTTGCGGGCACTTTATACCGGAATCCTTTCAGCATGGAAATGATGCAAAGCGCCGACACCGCCCAGGTCAGGCTTGTCACCTTTCTGTCATCCAGAAAATCTAGAAGTTTTTTAGGCATGCTGAAAAACTTTTTGGGGATCACTTCCAGCGTTGCTCCTGTCTTCATCGCCGGGTAGATGTCTTTCACAGACACATCAAAGTCAAAGGGAGCCTGTCCGCCAATCACATCCTCTCTGCAAAACCCGAAAAGCCTGGTGAAGTGTTCGGTAAAATCAATCACCGAACGATGGCATACGACCACACCCTTTGGCACGCCTGTGGAACCGGATGTGAAAATCGCATACAAAGGATCTGTATCACAGGATCTTTTTCTCCTCTTTGCAAGCCCGGCTTCTTCTATCCCATGCTCTGCCAGTTCCTCTGCAAGGAGAACCTTCCCTGAAAATCCCACCTCCAAAATCCTGGCATACAGCGCCTTTGAAGTTATCAGTACCCGGGCTTTCAGCGTTTCAAGAATTGTACGGATCCGCTCAGAAGGCTGGTCCGGTTCCACCAACGTATAAAAGCAGCCTGCGCAGACTGCTCCCATAAACACATGCAAAGTCCGCGCTTCTTTCTCCATCAGAACCGGAACCGGTGCATTTGGCGGAAGGACTTCCAGCAGCGCACTGCCGATCCGCCTGGCGTTTTCCAGGACTTCCCCATAGGTATAGCTGTTTTCCAGATCTTCAAATGCTGTTTTGTCCGGGCAGGACGCTGCGCTGTGCTCCAAATAATCCAGGATATTCTGAACCATGCATGTCTCCTTATCTTTCTGCTTCATCTTTTTTTCATTTCCAGCACTTTTCGAGCCGGATTTCCAAACTGCTTTTCTCCCTCCGGCACATCTTTGATGGCCACGGCTCCAAGGCCAAGATAAGCATGATCCCCCACAGACATCCGGTTCGTGGTCACTGACATGGGCGCGACGTATGTATGGCTGCCCACCTGACAATGTCCGGAGATGCTGGCCTTGCCGCTAATCAGCGTCCTCTCTCCGATCCTGCAGTTATGCCCCACATCTGCCGCCATGCCGATCATGGAACCTCTGCCAAGAACCGTGGTCCTGGTGTCACCTGCCGCCAGCACTGCCCCCGCAAGCAGCAGACAGCCGTCTTCGATCCTTGTCCCTGCAAGGTGAGGCAGCGTACGGCAGACGCCATCCTCTGTATGATAGATATCCGCATCTTCGGCGCCAACCACACAGTTTTCTTTGATCCTCACATCGGCCCCTATATGAACATGATCTTTGATCACTGTTCCCGCTCCAATCTGGCAGCGGTCTCCAATCACCACATTTCTGCCAATCACACAGAAAGGAGCAATCGTCACCCCCTGCCCGATCTGCGCATCCGAACTGATATAGCTCCCCTCTACCAGCTGAACAGAAGGCCTGGGCATCAGCGCTACCATCTGTTCTAACAATTCTCCGTAGAGATTTTTCGGCGTTTTGCTGCTGATCTGGATACTGGAAGCATGCAGCGGCAAAGAGACCTCTTCCCTGGTGATAAAAATACTGTTTTTTACCGCTGAACCGTCTTTCACCGAATCGCCCTTGACAAAGATCAGCGTGTGATCTTCCGGTTCCTCCGGATCCGAAACGCCATACAGCAGAAAATCTGCCAAAAGCCATTCCCCCGGAACCCGGCAAAGCAGCTGACTGCTTTTCACCTCACATACCTTAAACATGGAATTCTCCTGTCATATCCTCGCTTTTGAAATCCTTAAGCGGCAGTTTTATTGGCACTCCCTCTTTCTGGCTCTTATAGATTGCCAGAACCATCTCCAGTGCATTCCTTCCTGCCACCGCATCCACATAGGGCTTTTGGTCTTTTTCCACCGCTTCGATCATATCCGCGTACAGACTTGTATGTCCGTTGCCATAGACATTGCTGGTGGCCTCCTGAAGATGACGGTTCTGATCGTCCTGCTCCCCCTGGTCCGCAAAGTCCCACACGTCAATATTATTGGTGGAGGTTCCCCCTATTTTCACCGTTCCCTTTTCACCGAAAATGTACAAAGTCTCTTCCAGATTTTTCGGATATACATTCGTTGTTCCTTCAATGGTAGCCACCGCTCCGTTTTTGAACTTTACAACGGCCATTCCCACATCTTCCGCCTCCAGATAGGAATGATACTGCTGCCTGGTCACGCCATAGACCTCTTCCACTTCATCCCCGAACATCCAGCGCAGAAGATCAATGCCATGGATGCACTGGTTCATCAGTGCACCGCCGTCAGAGGCCCATTTTCCTCTCCAGGATGCCTGTTCATAGTAACTCCGGCTGCGGTTCCAGCGCACATGAACCGAACCATGGGACAGCCTTCCGAAGCGCCCCTCTTCCAGCGCCTTTCTCGTCTCCTGCACAGCCAGGTTGAAACGATTCTGGTGGCAGGCGGAAACTTTCACGTTCCTTTCTTCTGCCCGCCGCACAATTTCATCTGCATCTTTCATGCACATGGCAATCGGTTTTTCAATGATACAGTGGACGCCATGATCAATGCAGAACAGGGCAATCTTTGCATGGATCCCGCTCTCGGTCGCAATCCCCACAAGCTGTGGCCGGACTTCCTCGATCATCTTCTCATAATCCGTGTAGCGCCCGATGGAGCGGCTTTCTTCCAGACCATTCTGCTTCAGAAGCGCTTCCATCTGTTCTGGAATTACATCACATACAGCTACAAGCTCCAGACCGTTATTTTTCACTGCTTTTATATGGTTTTTTGCAATACGCCCGCATCCAATCAGTGCATACTTCATCACAACACCTCAATATTCTCTCTGTTTTCCAGGTTTTTCATGACATTTTTTGTATCGAAAATCGCTTTTGCATGCTTTTGCACAAACGCATAATCTACATTGGTATGTGCAGCTGTGACCATAACAAGGTCTGCACTTTCCACCAGATCCTGACTTAACGCCGACTCACTTTTTTGCACCCGCCCTTTATACTTATACTGTCTCACCCAGGGATCATAATATACCACCTGCGCCCCGGTTCTTTCCAGTTCTTCGATCACGCGAAGAGCCGGACTCTCCCGATAATCGTCAATGTCCTGCTTGTATGCCACGCCCAGTACCAGTATTTTGGAGCCGTTCAGTGCTTTCCGAAAACGATTCAGTATTTTTCCTGCACGGTTCACACAGTAGGCCGGCATGCGGTCGTTGATCATCATGGAACTTTCGATCATGGAAGTGTGAAACCCGTATTCTCTTGCTTTCCAGGACAGATAATACGGATCCAGCGGAATGCAGTGTCCGCCCAGGCCCGGGCCCGGATAAAACGGCTGAAAACCGTAAGGCTTTGTGCTGGCCGCATCGATTACTTCCCAGATGCTGATGCCCATCTCGTTGCAGAGCATGGCCAGTTCATTGATCAGTCCGATGTTGATATTGCGGTAAGTATTTTCCAGAATCTTCTCCATCTCCGCAATGGCCGGAGATGACACTTCTTTGACATCTCCTTCCAGAACTGCCCGATACATGGAAGCGATCACTTCCGTGGCATCTTTTCCAATCCCGCCGATTACTTTGGGCGTATTCTTGGTCTTATAGATCAGGTTGCCCGGATCTACCCGCTCCGGAGAAAATCCCAGGTAAAAATCTTTTCCGCAGACCAGCCCGGAACCCTGTTCCAGAATCGGACGCACCAGCTCTTCCGTCGTCCCCGGATACGTGGTGGATTCCAGCACCACCATCGTGTTTTTCTTCAGATGTTTTGCAATCTCCGCCGTGGAATCCCTCACACAGCTTAAATCTGGTTCCTGGTGAACATCCAGCGGCGTCGGAACACAGATGGCAATAAAATCCACATTCTGAATAAAACCAAAATCCGAGGTGGCCGACAAAAGGCCTTCTTCTACCAGCCGTTTCAGATCCTTGTCCACCACATCACCGATATAATTATGGCCCTGATTTACCATCTCCACTTTTGCCGGCTGTTCATCAAAACCGATGGTTTTAAACCCCGCCTTTGCCTTCTCAACCGCCAGCGGAAGCCCTACATATCCAAGGCCGATGACACCGACTGTGATTTCCTTTTTTGCAATTTTATCCAAAAGTAGCTGTTTCATGATCTCTCCTCATTTTCGTATGACGTATGCTTTATACAGTCCGACAGGATATGCATATATTCCTTGGCCAGCAGCGAATAGTTGTATTTCTCCCGGATCTCTTTTTTTCCTTTTTCGCCCATGATGCAGCGCTGTTCCTCAGACATATGGTATACTTCCATCAACGCACTGGCATATGCTTTGGGACTGCTGCACGGAACCACAATGCCGCCGCCCGACGCTCCGACTACATTGACGGAATTGCAGGCAAAGACTGTGGGATTGCCGGAATAAAGATAGTCATTTAATTTATTAAGACTTAATCCCAGATCATTTAAGGTACGGTCATCTCTCAATGCCGCAATACATACTTTCGCCTTTGACAAAACCACGGCCACCTGACTTTTATCAATCCTAGGAAAGAACCTGACATTCGCGAGCTGCTCTTTTTGGGCCTTTTCTTCCAGATCCCGGCGCAGATAACCATCCCCGATAAAAGCAAATTTCACTTCTTCCATCCCGTGATCCTGCATATACCGGGCCACATCCAGCATATCTGTAATTCGCTCGGAATCCACAAAACTTCCCGTATAAACCGCACACCAGTGATCCTCAAGATAACGCTTGAGTTCCTCCGGCAATTTTGTCTTTCCCTCCTGCAGGATCCTATCAATCTCTTTGGTATGATAACCATTTGGTATCCAGAAAATCCGTTTTTCATCCACCCAGGCAAACCGTTTCAAATATTTGTATCCAAATTCCATGGAAGTCACAATCGCGTCAGCCCTGCGGTATGCCCTTCTCTCCAAAACAGAAAAAAGAAGGCAGACAGGGTGAAATTTCGGCCAGCCATAGATTTCCACAAAGGACAGGGGCCAGAAGTCACGAATTTCGCAGACAAACGGAATCTTGTTTTTCCTGGCGATGCGGTATGCACTTTCCCATGCAAACGGATGGACGGAGGAACCAATCACCGCATCCGGCACACCGAATTTTTCGTAAAAGACTTTCTCATACTTGATCATCTGTCTGCTGTAACTGACCATATTCCGTATGCGGGCGGCACCATTGCCGTGATAAGAAGGAGTCGTACGCAGCCAGACATAACGAACGCCTTCCTGAACTTTTTTGACCGTTACCGGTTTTTCACAGATATAGGTCTCTGTCTGATGGTCATACGACGACAGAAACACCACCACCTCCAGGCCAGATGCCGCCATCTCTTTCGCCAGTTCATAGTGCCGGTCTCCTTCCAGACCTGAATGGTGGTTCAGAATCCATAATTTTTTCATCTACACCGATGCCTCTTCGTTCCGGATCATAACCTCATTGTGCTTCATCATGATCACACCCTCTTTATAATTACCGATATCCGGAACATTGGTCTTGCCTTCCAGATTTCGGACAATGTATTTCAGATGATTAACGCCTGCTTCATAGGCATGGGGATAACCGCCTCCAAACCGGGGATTCACCTCCGAGATATAATAGGTGCCTTCCCATGCAAACAGGTCAATATCAATCTGTCCCAGGAATCCGCATTCCTTTACAAAACGCTCCACCAGGGCGAACAGAGCCGGATCCTGAAACGAAATTCCTTTATCCGTCTCTCCTGCGCGCATCACCAGTTTTTTCTTGGCAAATATAGAAATCACTTCTTTGCTGATCAGGTCTATATAACAGTCTACACCGATCTCCTGTCCGGTCAGGTACTCCTGGATCAAAAGCCCTTCTCCGTGAGAGAACAAAAGTTCCACCGTTTCCCGGTCATCTGCCCTGGTGATAGCGATGCTTGCGCTTCCCCTGACCGGCTTTACAAATACGGGATAGCTGATCAAGCCCTGCTCCACATCTTTATAAAATGCTTCTTTGTCCACATAGCTTCTGGCGCAGGCGTACTGATGTTCTTTCAGCCACTGATACATCTGCCATTTGTCCAGCGTCCGCTCGCAAAGCTCATAGGAAGATCCGACAATCTGGACGCCAAGCCGGCGGAACCGTTCTTCATTTTCCGCCAGCAAAGACAATTCCGGATCAATCAGGGAAAAGACTCCCCGGATCTGCTCTTTTTCACAAATATCCAGAATCCGGTCCACATATCCTTGCTCGGTGATTCTTGGCACCAGGTAATGGGCGTCCGCCTCATAAAGAGCCGGCGCGTTGGGACTCATGTCTGTTGCTATGACCCTGCCGCGCCCATACAGTTCCTTTTTTGCATACTGTACAATCTTGTTCCGGGTCCCGCAGCTTAAAATCAGCAGGTTTATGCCTTCCCCTTCCAGAGCGGACTGCTGCACATACTCCTGCACGCCCCACTTTTGCCGGACACAGAAAACCTTTCCCTGGTCCTCCACATAGACCGGAGGAAAATATCCGATAAACAGCGGGGACAGGCACATGGTATATGCTCCGACTTTCTCGTAGACGATCCGGTCTCCCACCTGAAGCACCGGTGCATCTTCCATGGTAAACAGGCGGTCATTTTCCATGCAGGTGAACCCGGAGACCACCTGTTTTTTCCGCCTGTCTCTTTGCTCCCTGTCATCCGCCGGTTCCACATGATAAAAATAACTTTTTTTGCTCATCAACGGATCCACGTGTATTCTGCTTCCGTCGGTCACCGCAAAAAAGTTCCGGTTTGTCTCCTTTACATCGGTAACCGTTGTCACGTATTCCACCGGAGGACAGATTAAAGAAGTTCCCGGTTCCAGAATCAGCGTCGTTTTGTCAGAGTCAAACACCTCTTTTAGAATCTCTGTCATCACCCGGAGATAATCTCGGTACTGAGGCTTATGGTCAAGACCGCCAAAATACCCGCCGCCCACATCGATGTATTCCAGTTCTGTCTGGAACTCCCGGCCGATACGGCATGCCATGCCGGCAATTGCCTCATAGATCTTAAGGCTTCTGGTTTTCGAACTGCAGTGCAGGTGGATGCCCGTCACCTTTACCCCCGGAATGCGGCGAAGCTCCTCCAGTACCCGGGAAAAACTCCCGTTCTCATAGTTAAATCCAAACCGTCCGCCCTCATCTCCGCCGGAAGCTTCACCCGGACAGGCTTTTTCCAAGTCAAAGTTTACGCGAAGTCCTGTTTTCACAACCAGATCCGAATGCTCCCTGCAAAGCTCCCGGAGCCATTCCAGCTCCCGGAAAGCATCCAGATTCACGATTTGTCCACTTTTGCAGGCACGCCGAAAGCTCTCTTTTCCTTTAACCGGTCCATTGTATATGATGTTCTCATACTGCATGTATTCTGCCAGCTCATACTCGTCCTCCGAAACCACTTCTGCATAGCAGCCCTGCATTTTCATATACTGAAGCACCCATGGCAGCGCATTCGTCTTAAAAGAGTAACCAATGACTGCATTGGGCCAGTATTCCGCCACCGCCTGCTTTAGTTTTTCCATTCCTTCCTTCAGAATATCTTTGTGAATCAGATAATAGGGCGTCTTCCTCATCTAGTCCTCTTCCTCCATTGTCCCGGTAAAATCTTCCATTGTGGCAGAGTTTTCACTGTTGATTCCTTCTTCTTTGAACACTTTAAAAATCGTCTCAAATAAAATCCGTATGTCTTCTTTCCACGAAATGCGCTCCACATACTGCACATCGAAGGCAAATTTTTCTTCCCAGGAGATGCTGTTCCTGCCGTTAATCTGTGCAAGTCCCGTGATCCCCGGTTTTACATCATGGCGTCTCCTCTGCTGCCTGTTATATAACGGAAGATACTGCACCAGCAGAGGTCTTGGCCCCACCAGACTCATATCGCCTTTGAGAATGTTGAGAAGCTCGGGAAGTTCATCCAGGCTGGTGCTGCGCAGTCTCTCTCCAAACTTTGTAAGCCGCACTTCATCGGGCAGAAGCTCCCCGGTCTCATCCCGTTCATCTGTCATGGAGCGAAATTTATACATCCGAAAAATTTTCTCATGATAACCTGGACGTTCCTGGGTAAACAAGACCGGTCTGCCCAGTTTTACCGCAACCAGAATGGCCGTTATTCCCATAACCGGACTCAAAACGATAAAAAGCGGAATCGTCAGGCACAGATCAAATATTCTTTTTCCATACTTCTGGTAAAAACTCATCTAACTCCACAACCTTCTGATAATCCCGCATATTCGCTCCAGGTCTTCCTCTGTCAGCTTCGTATCGCTTGGCAGGCAGACACCGCGGCGAAACAGCGTGCTTCCCACACCGCCATGATCCACATAGTCACAGTTTCCAAAGACCGGCTGAAGATGCATAGGCTTCCACACCGGACGGCTCTCGATGTCTTCTTTTTCCAGTGCGATCATCACATCCAGCGGACGAACCGGGCAGTCTTCCTCCAGCTGGATCACGCTGAGCCAGCAGTTGGCCCGCTCATTCTCATGGAGGGGCATAAAGGATAACCCTTTGAGTTCTGCCAAGTGTTCCTGATAGAATGCAAAGATGCGGCGCTTCTGTTCCACCCGCTGCTCCAGAACCTTCAGCTGTCCCCTGCCGATACCTGCAACAATATTGCTCATACGGTAATTATACCCGATTTCCTTGTGTTCATAATGGCGGGCCGGTTCTCTTGACTGGGTTGCCCAGAAACGGGTCTTCTGAATCCGTTCTCTCGCTGTTTCCTCCTCCTGGTTGCAGACCAGCATACCGCCGCCGGAGGTTGTGATAATCTTATTGCCGTTAAAAGAAAAGATACCGTAGTCTCCAAAGGTACCTGTGTACTGTCCGTGGTACAAGGACCCCAGACTCTCCGCCGCATCCTCGATCACCGGCACGCCGCGCTTCTGACAAAGGTCCATGATCTGCTCCATATTGGCCGGAAGTCCGTACAGGTGTACCGGCAGCACCGCCTTGACCTTCGGATACTTTTCAAAAGCCCGCGCAAGCGCTTCCGGGGACATGTTCCAGGTCTCATAATCACTGTCTATGAATACGGGAACTGCTTTTTCATAGGTAATCGGGTTCGCTGTGGCGGAAAAGGTCAAATCCTGACAGAAAACCACATCCCCCTCTCCTACTCCTGCGGCCTTCAGCGCCAGATGAATCGCTGCAGACCCCGAAGAAAGAGCCGCCGCGTCTTTTGCGCCCACCATGAAGGCCAGCTCTTTTTCAAACTCATTGACATTTTTTCCAAGGGGGGCAATCCAGTTGGTATCAAATGCCTCCTTGATATACGCCTGTTCGTAGCCTTCCGCGCTCATGTGCGGGGAGGACAGATAGATATGTGCCATTATACACGCCTCTTTTCTGTAGTCGTTTCTTCCATATGATAAGTTGGAACAATCTCCATCACTTTCTCTTTGATGCTTGGACTGTCCTGTCTGGACAGCTCGTCCAGTTCTTCCAGCTGCTGACAAAACCGCTTTTCATCAAATTCGATGGGTTTTCCAATGTGAATCAGTTTATTTCCGGTACTTTGAAGTCCCTCTTCACTCATAAGCAGTTCTTCGTATAACTTCTCTCCCGGACGAAGTCCGGTGAATTTGATATCAATGTCTTCATAGGGCTTATATCCGGACAGCCGGATCAGATTCAGCGCCAGATCCAGAATTTTCACCGGCTTGCCCATATCCAGGACAAAGATCTCCCCGCCTTTTGCCTGAGCGCCTGCCTGCAGCACCAAAGACACCGCCTCCGGAATCGTCATAAAATACCGGATAATATCGGGATGCGTCACCGTTACCGGCCCGCCTTCTTCGATCTGCTTTTTGAACAGCGGAATGACGCTTCCATTGCTCCCCAGCACATTGCCGAAGCGAACCGCCACAAACTCCGTGGCAGACTGATGATTCATCATCTGAATCACCATCTCGCAGAGACGCTTGGATGCGCCCATGATATTGGTCGGATTCACTGCCTTATCCGTAGAGATCAGCACAAACCGGGCCGTATGATAGCGGTCCGCCGCCTGGGCTGTCTTATAGGTGCCCAGCACATTATTTTTAATCGCCTCATTGGGACTGTCCTCCATCAGCGGTACGTGTTTGTGAGCCGCCGCATGGTAGACAATATCCGGACGATATTTTTCAAATACATTGTTGATCCGGTGCGTGTTGCGCACAGAACCAATCAGCGCCACCAGATCCAGATTCGGATAATCTCTTTTCAGCTCCTGCTGAATGTCATAAGCATTATTTTCATAAATATCAAAAATTACCAGCTGTTTCGGCTCATGTCTGGCAATCTGCCGGCACAGCTCACTGCCGATGGAACCGCCGCCCCCGGTGACCAGCACGGTCTTGCCGGACACATAATCCATAATGCTGTCAATCTGCGTATCCACCGGCTCCCGGCCCAGAAGATCTTCAATCTCCACGTTGCGGAGCTTGGACACACTGACTTCCCCGTTCACCAGCTGGTAAAGACCCGGCAGCACTTTCAGTTTGCAGCTGGTCTGGCTGCTGATATCCAGGATCTCCTGGACAGTCCCATGATCCGCCGACGGAATCGCAATCATAATCTCATCTATGTCGTACTCTTCTGCCAGCCTGCAGATATCGTAACGGTTCCCCGCCACCAGCACACCTCTGAGATATTTTCCCAGTTTCCCCGGATCATCATCCACGATGCAGCATACATTCTGGCTGACAAAACGGCTGTTCTGCAGCTCTTTGAGAAGTGTATAACCGGCCTCCCCGGCACCTACAATCATCGTATGCTTTTTCCCTGCCTTCAGCATCCCCTCCCTTCGGGACTGAAGGAACCCAAGAATCCGATATCCAAAACGAAATACGGAAATTCCCGCTGTCAGGACAACAAAATACATAATCGGATAGCTTCTGGGAAACGACAGGTTCAAAAGCTTCATACCCATTGCCTGGGTTACCGCCGACACGGCTCCGGCTCCGATGATGTTGACCAGATCCGAAGCACTTGCATATTTCCAGATCCCCTGATACAGGCGAAAGCCGGCAAAGGCCCCCAAAGTGACCACCAGATTCCATGGAAGGTACTGGAAGATATGCTCGATAAACGTGATTGCTCCTGGCTCAAACAGAAGATTATACCTTATATAGATAGCCATCGGACCGGACAGGGTAATAATCAGGCTGTCCATCAGCACCAGCAAAAAGAGCCGGTAGAGCATTTTTTTGTTCTTATGCTTCAGCATTCTATACCTCAAATCCATCAGATCTTTCAGGCAGGCACCATCCTGCCTCATATTCCCTGATAGTGTATCACCTTTGCCTTTATTTTACAAGTATTACGAAAATATCCCTCATTTCCGCCCCGAAATCATATGGCTTCCTGCCTTCCACAAATATTCGATCCCCCATCTCACATGTTCTCTGTATAGAAGAACCAGTGCCAGCAGGCAGATCAAATACCCGATCACCGAGCCTATGTTAAAGGTGATAAATGTATTGTACCACGCATAAGCGGCCACTATCACCGTCAGCAAATAAAATTTTTTCAGCTTAAAATCCACATAGTAGTATTGATTGGCCAGATAGGTCCGCAGTGAGAAAAATACAATATACGAAATTCCGGTAGAGATTGCTGCTCCCTGACCGCCCAGCCTCGGTACCAGAATTGCGTTTCCGATGATATTGGTCACACAGGCTCCCAGAGCCACCACCACCTGCAGTTTGCTTTTCTTTTTAAAAATCAGGCCTCCAACCGTTGTCTCTGATATGGTGTACATGATGGGATTAAAAATCAAAAATGGGAAAATATAAGCCGCAATCCGGTATTGACTGCCCAGCAGATAAGCAAACAGATCTTTTACCAGAATCAGCGAAATGCCGATAAAGAACATGACCACCGTGATCATCTGGTTCCCTTTTTGATGAAAAGAAGTGTCCTCCGGATATTTGGAGTAGTGCTCCACCGCCATGGGCGCCCACAGGGTATTAAATGTCTTTTGCACCAGTGCGAACAGATTGACCAGCGTCATGGCCGAGGAATAGATTCCCACCTCCGCATACGTGCAGTGCAGATTCAAAGACATTTTGTCAATTGCCTGAAACAAGGTGGTAATGCCCATGGAGAAAATATAGGGATATGCATATTTTAGAAGTTCCTCCTGCCGGACACTGCAGACGGCCGGATCCTGACGGAAAAAATTCCACATCTTTGCCTGTACCGCTATGGTATAGCACATACAGAATACCTCTGCTCCCACCGTAGCGATCACAAGCAGCAGCAGATAATGTCCCCGGATCAGCAGCACTGCCGGAATTGCAATCAGCATATAGACTACTTTATTCAGTACATTTGCCATAGAATAAATTTTGGATTGATACTCCAGTCTGACAACCAGGACGCTGAACCGGTAGATAATCTGTGTGATTACAAACATGCACAGAAAGATCAGAATCGTGGTATCAAATTCAAAGGCAAACACACCTGCACAGGATCCCGCCACCGCCAGCACGGACACAGCCGTACTGATGATCACAGGAAGCTTGATACAGCGAAACAAAAGACTGCGCCGGTACTCTTTTGTGTCCTGTTCATAATAATAACGCACAAGCGCCTGGTCCAGTCCCAGACAGAGCACCATGACCAGGATGTTGGCATACATGTTGAAGATGGACAGCTGGCCGTATTCTTCCGGAGCCACAATGCGGGTGATAATCGGTGCATTGATCAGCCCCAGCAGCATATTCATAATCGTGCCGCTGCCAATGATCGCAAAATGTTTTAAAAAATTTTTATTCATGGATGATTCTTTCCCATTTTTCCAAAATTTGATCCATATGAAAATCCCGGGCACGCCTGACTGCATTTTCCGAAAACCGTTTCCGAAGCGCCGGATCCTCCATCAGCCGCTCCACCGCATCTGCGAACTTCTCTTTCGAATACTTTTCCACCAAATACCCGTTTACTCCGTCGTCTATAATCTCCGAAGGTCCGTCAGTACAAAAAGAGACCGCCGGAAGTCCGCACTCCATGGCTTCTGTTACCGCCAGCCCAAAGCCTTCAAACCGGGAAGTCGAGAGAAATATGGATGCGTCACAGTAATCATCCATCACCTCTTTATGTTCCCCCGAGAGTTCCACATAGGTTTGAAGGCCCGCCTCTTCCACCCACTGTTTCAGCTGAGATTCTGCTAAACCGCCCCCAACCACCTGCAGCCGCCAGTCCGTATGTCCTCTGTAAAGCAACAGAATCTTCATGATTTCAATCAGATAATCCAGACCTTTCAGATGTGCTTCCAGTCTTCCCACAAAGATCATCTTTTTTTGATCCACGGTTGATTTTCTCCGGCTCTGAAAGCTTAAAGGATTATGGATACAGCTGCAGCTAAGGCCCATCTTCTCCTCATATGCCCTGGCATCTTGTTCTGTCAGAGTCACCAGATGGTCCAGCCTGCGGTATGCCTTTTTGGCAAGCTCTCTTTGCACGTAAAAGCCCTTTCCCCGAACTTCGTAATATATCTCATAAGAACTGTGCTGCCATCCGATCAGACGTACCCCCTTCAGATATTCTGCTGCAAGTCCCAGCAGAACCGCGCAGTGGGGCGTGCTGGCGATGATGCAGTCGCATCTTTCTTCTGCCAAAACATGTCCCAGTTTCTGACAAATATAGGGAGGAAAATAGACGTGCCTGGCCACAGGCGCCGGCAGCGCCACCGGAAATCTGCGCTCCAGCTTCCGGATAATCCCCGACAGAAGATCTCTTTTTCGGAACACAAACTGATTGAAGCAGATGGTCTTTACTTCCGGCCGGAAGGGATAAAAAAATTTTTCCGACTGATTGTTAACTGAAATCACCACAACTTCATGCCGTTCTGCCATCGCATCTGCCAGAACGGTTACGATTCTCTGCACGCCTCCGCACACTTCCAGCGCGGGACACAAAAGACCAATCTTCATAATCCTTCCTCTGTTCTCACCTGCTGTATTTCTGTCTCAGCCGCTCCAGCGCCCACTTCAGCAGATCACGCCCGTTGAGCACTCCGTACCCGTATTCCAGAAACCGGTAAACATCTTTTTTCTTCTTCCCTTTTACCGGCTCTGATACAGTCGTATCATAAAGAAAAATGTTCTTTCCCGGAATATCCCGCATAATATTGAGTTCCATCGGTTTCATGCACATGGAATACTGCCGCAGCACTTTATAAGGTTTTTGACTGCAGGTCAGCAAATACCTTCTATAAGACGCCTCCTGTTTTCTCCCCCACAGATCGCAGGTAAGCTCCTCATCGGATACTCCGATATAGCGTCCAAGGCCCACCGGCTCCCCATAGATATCGTATTTCACACCCTCTTCAAAGTCCGGCATCCGATACTGCTTTTTTCCATAAAACAGCACCGACTGAAATGCAGAGGAATCCTGAGCAAAGTGCTCTCCTGCGTCGCCGAAATTTGTAGTCAGAGAGTCATAGCTGAACACATAATATTTCTGTTCCTCCACGACGTAAGTCTGATAAAACTTTGCCCAGGAAGTTTCCGGATAATTCAGAATCGACGGCGGAACATGCACGCTTTTGGGCAGAATCTGGTGCGCTTCATACCAGCTTTTAAAATCTTTCCACATTCGTTCGTTCCACACCTGTCCCCAGGAGGAAGCAAACTGCTGAAAAAATACGTCATATCCTGTATGAAGCGGATAAAAAGGATAGGGGCTTTCCAGAAGTTCTTTCCTGGTATTCAGAGAAATTCCCGCTATACGAAAGTCCTCTCCATACCGCTCCAGGGTCTGGGATGCATAACGGTAAAAGTCCGGAGACACATAGAGATCATCTTCCAGGATCATCACTGCCCCATATTCACCGGTCAGATCCCCACAGGAAATGATGTGCCTGCGAAGGCCCAGACGCTTTTTATGGGCGATCACCCGCTTGGTTCCATAGGGCCATGAAAATTCCTCCGCAATCCTTATGACTTCTTCATTCCCGCTGTGGTCAATGCTGATGACCAGAGGAACCTGTTCCCCGCCGTATTCCGCCAGTTTTAGCGATCCTAAAATCCGTCCCAGAGAATCCGGACGATTATAACCCACAACGATGACTGCAATGGTTTCCTTCATACCTTCATTCTTCCACTTCTTATTTTTTTATAAAAATCGTTTATCTGGCAGTACCATTTTACATTGAGCAGACATAGCAGCACCCGGATCCGGTTCCAGGGCGTCGCTGCTTTTCCGAGCAAAAAACGCTTGTCCAGAAGCCGCCGATACTGAGGACGGTACATCTTTGCATCCTGGATCATATTCAGATAGCTGTCCAAAATGCCATTGTTCATCCACTTTTTCAATTCTGGCTCCTGCTGCTCTGCCATTTTTGTCTGCTGCCTTAGAGTGGCAAACAGATCTTTGATATTTTTTTCCCGGTTTTTGTGCGTGCTGATGGAATTTTCGCGGACCATGTAGTGATACAGACAATCCGGAAGCTCAAGGACTTTTCCGCATGCCAGCAGTGCACGGGGGGTGAACTCTACATCCTCATGAAGGATACCCTCGGTAAACCTCAGTTTGTTTTTTGCCAAAAAAGAACGTTTGTAAACAGACAGACAGGCTTCAACATTTAAATTCCTCGTCTTATAGTGATTCAGAAGATATTGTTTCCCGTCCGATGTGCAGATGACACGTTTCTCCTGAACCCGTTTCATCGGTGTTCGAAGATCCCCGTTCTCTTCTGTGCCGTCAAAAAAAAGTACATCCGAAGGACCATATTCTCTGATTGCTTTTTCCAAAATCGAACAAGCGTTCTTCTCGATGTAATCATCCGAATCTACAAACAGCACATATTCACCGGATGCCTTCTCAATTCCCATATTCCTTGCTGAGGACAAGCCGCCATTCTCTTTATGAAAAACCTGAATCTGTGAAAACTGCTCTGCCAGCCTGTCACACAGCGCTCCGCTTTGGTCCCGGCTTCCGTCGTCTATCAGCAGAATTTCCGGTTGCTTCTCCATCTTCTCCTGATTCACAAGGGACTCGACGCATTTCTCCAAATACGGTTCCACGTTATATACCGGTACAATAATCGAAAATTTAATCTGTCCCACTGTGTTCTCCCAAGTCATTCTGCGGCTGATTCTTACTGCCTGCCATTACCAGAAGCAACGGCAAAACAAGGAGGGTATTAAACGAAAAAAAGCGGAAATCATGACCGCACAGCACAAATGCAGTTCCAAAATCATAGCAAAGGATCGGGACCCATAACAGGGATTTTTCCAGTCCTTCTTTCAGACGGCTGACTCCTGCTATCAGGAGAAGCAGCACAAAAAATCCAATATGCCATCCCCACGTGGTCCATATGGTTCCATTTAATGACAGATCTCTGAAAAAATCCAGTATCCGCTGCATCCATAAAATTCCCTTTGACTCATAGCCGTAAATATTAGAGCTCACCTCCACACGATAGCCCCATATGACTTCTGTTCCCAAAGGCTTCCAGACCACATCAAACAGTTTCACGACTGCCCGGTAAGAATCATATGGGTCCTTTTGTATTGCATGCCATGTATATCGAAGTACATTGGAAGCACCTTCTTCTTCTATCACATCATTGGAAATATCGTCCCCCATCCATTTGGCGCTGTTCCAGTTTCCCTCCTGGTAAGTGTTTTCCCAAAGTTCCTGGGGACCGATCCGATACAAAAACTCCCGGGCTTCCTCATCCAGAGACTCCGGAGACTTCACCAGGACATTGGCAAGAATGGTCATGGGCACGCCCAACATCTCCGCGGATACCTGCGGATGATTCTGAACCGCCAGTACACGATACAGCGGACCTTTTATACCAGCCATAAACAGCAGTACCCACATGCCGGCAAATACACTGTAGTACTTTATTTTTTTCCAGTAGATGACCGCCACCAAAAGCAGCATCGGTGCAACCAGCAAGATGGCATTGTGGCGCATCAGTGCGGCCAATGCTGCAAAAAGCCCGAAAGCAAGCCCATGATACCATACGCTCAGCCACCTTCCTTCTGAAAAGACAATCTCGATCAGCTGACCGGATAAAGCCACCAGAAATATGGTAAGCGCCGTGTCCTTCCAGGTAAACGATAACGTGACAGCAGATGCCGGGTTTGCCAGACCAACCGCCAATGCGATGCAGATCCACCGCTTTTTGATCCCCCAGCGCTCCATCACCATGCCAAGATACGCTACCGCTCCCCCAAGCCAGACAATCTGCATAAAGTTTGCAAAAGCAAGACTGTTATACAGCAGAGACGGAAGCTGCAAAAACAAGAACGTATGGATCGCAGGGTGCCAGTCCAGCAAAAACCCCTTATCCACCTGATACCACTGATTAAAGGTATCTGAGCACAGTCCGCCCGGATAATATGCCAGGTAGTATAACAGCATAAAAAGAAAGGTTCCCGCAAAAACGCCTGCCCCGAACTTATAGTTCTTATTTTTGCGTTCTTCTAATACAGGGACTTTGATGCACTGTACTTTTTCACACACAAAATTTACTGCCAGATAAATCAGTACCAGTCTGACCGGTGAGGTCCAGGATAAGGGCACTGACAGTGTGTAAAAATAACTAATGAAATACAGATACAGTGTGAGCAATACTTTTCCAGCAAGATACATATACTTCTCCTATTTGCATGTTTTCTTCAGATACATCAGATGACCCTTTTTTAAAACCCTTTTCCAGTTCATCAAATGCCGCATTCTGCACTCTTGCTCCAGGGATTTCCAGACCGGATGTCTCAATATCTCTTTTAAATCAACGGACGAATTTATCTGATCTGCATTTTTCTTTTGCATCAGATAAATCCGAACGGTCAGATACAGCCGATCCCAGAAAATCATATAATACAATTTCTGATTCTCGATATTCCATATTTTTTCTGAACACAAAAACGCTTTCAGTATTCGAAACAATTCCAGCTGAATATCGAACAGGTCCCGGCGAAATCCATTGGTAAGACTCCCGGTATGATCATCCAGATAGCAATACAGCGGACACTTTATCAGTTTGTATCCTGACGGAACATGTTGAAGATACTTCAGATTAAAAATCAGATCCTCTCCCAGACTCAGGTGCTCCGGATATTGGATCCTGTTTTCTTTCAATACTGCCGCATGGTACAGCTTATTGCAAGGTGAGTTTATATAATCACGGACAAACAGTTCCATAAAATTATCTTTGGCAAAATCCGATGTTTCTTCTCTCCATTTGTCTTTGAATTTCTTTTCCAAATCCGATCGGTCATTTGTTATATGGCAAAGCAGTACCTGTTCCTGGTCGGCTGCTTCCATATAGATTTCTACCAGTTCTTTGTGCACCAGATCGTCCGCATCCACAAAAATTATATACGCTCCACGGGCAAGGGCTATTCCCATATTTCGCGCAGAAGAGACTCCTCCATTTTCTTTGTGAACGGCACGCACTTTTCCCATGGTAAGTTTCTCATATTTTTGACAAATCGAATAACTGTCGTCCGTGGAACCATCATCCACAAGAATAATTTCCAGCTGCCGATACGTCTGATTCAGCAGGGATTCCACACATTGTTCCAAATATGGTGCAGCATTGTAAACAGGAACCACTGCGCTTACGACTACCTCTTTGTTTTTCTTATTTTCGGTCATTTTCTATTCTATACCTGTAATCTTCCAACCATTCTCCCCTGACAGGGTCAAAACCATGGATGCCGACCGGGTATTGTAAGAAAAGCCAATCTGATACCGGACTCCGCTGTCGTCCACCGGCCCCGGTTCCCAGCAGGAAGAGTACAGAATATTGGAAGCCTTTAATTCATTGGGAATATATTCCGGTTCATCCTCATAATGCCGGGCTGCCCACGCCAGTTTATTTTCATCCGGCAAAAACATCCGGTAATAAAACTCCTGAAATTTTACTGCAACAGCCCGCTGCCGCTCCAGCAGCTGCAGACTAAGCACCGGCTCCTTTCCCTGACTGCCATACTCAAAAAAAGTCATGGCGGAAAGAAGATCCCCTCTCTGCAGATAGATCAGAACCTGATCCAGAAGGTGTTCCGGACTGTCTGCCGAATTCTCCAGTATCAGATCGTAATTCAGCGGAAGTATCGCCTCCTCTTCCATCTCCAGCAAATCCGCATCTTTGTCTATCTCTTTTGCGCTTACCCGGATATCGGGTTCTGTGTTTTCGTAGTTTTCCATGGTGTTAAAAAGCAACACCTTCCAGCGGCTGCCAAATCTTGCCAGAGAAAAATGCATCTCCAAAATCTCGGACCCAGCCCCTATATAGGCAATGGTTTCACACACCTTGGTCGCTCCCAGGATTTCCTGAACCGTTGTTCGATCCATATAATATTTTCCATCCGGATTCTCTGGTTCATCCACCACGACATCATAGATTTTCAGATTCTGCCTGTCCGGAAGCGCATCCATGCATTTTTGTATCATCACTGCATAATCATATGCCAGCCTCAGTTTTCCGATCTCGCAGTACGCTTCATCCTCAAAATCCGCCGGCGGAATCATATCCATCCCCTTAAAATCTTCTGTAAAATTCAGATAGGTCTCCATATAAAAATTCCCTGATACGTCGGAGATCGCACAGCCGCGAAGGGCCCGGTCAAGATTTCCTTCCCGGATCTGGGTCAGCATATAGACCACAATCTCCTCCGGCTCTTTATACCCCCGCAAAATCTGTTCTTCCGGCACGGTCTCTTCCAGTACCGGCTGTTCTACCTCATGGAGATAGCAGTTTTTCTGGTAAAACCACATCATCATCAGTAAGAAAACAATCCCGATAAATCCTGCTAATGCTTCTGTTTTTCTCATTTTCCACGCTTCCATTTCTTCTCAAACCGCAGATCACTGCCACCCTCCATCACTGCAAAGGCGGCAAAAATCATCGGATTATAGGCTACTCTCAGAACATGGGGCTCCGCAATCCCATGCACGGCGATAAACGCCATCACCCATAAAAGAATCCATTGCTTTTGTTTTCTGGCCAGGATCCCGACTCTCCAAAAAAGAAGCAGAATCACTGACATCATAATCACGCCATACTGAATCGCAAACTGCAAAAAAGCACTGTCTATATAAAAATATACTCTGTTTCCATTCAGAAAACCGCCGTTGCCGGCCAGGCGAATCCATTTGCCCCACAAGGTGAATCCGAAAATATCCATCCCTTTCTTGGTCAGACTCAGTCGGCTGCTCAGCAATCCGTCCAACGCTACCATTCTGACATTTTCGGAGGTGTAAAGCATGGTAGGTATCGTGATCAAAATGGTACATAAGATCGTGCTTCCGGCCAGCAGGTAAGAAAAAACAGGATTCATATGATACGGTTTTTCCAGACGCCTGCCTCTCTGCCTGCGCCAGACATGATAGACCATGACTGCAAAAAGCGCTGCCATCAGCCAGCTGCTGGCCCGCGCGTCACTGAATGCTTTCACAAAGATACTGCCGGCCAGAGGCAGAAGACATTCTTGATAAGTCCACTCCTCTCCCCGCAGATACCAGTACCAGAGAATCAGAAAAAGCACATGTGCCGCGAATCTGGTCGGATAAGTAAAGCCAAACGCTGCCCGCTCTGTCCTGACCTGATAGACCATATTTTCAATCAGTCCGGTCTGGGCAGCTATTACTGTACAGACAAAAACGGTCAGACACGTAAAAAAATGTATCTTTACGATCCTGCGAAAGGAACTGCCCTTCGCACCCAGCATCAGAAGTATCATGACCAGCATTTCAATATAAGGCACCTGCTCATATGCGTAAAATGCACACCGGCTGATCACGGCTGCCGCCAGAATCTCTCTCCAGTCATAAGTCTCACTGAACAGATGACGCAGCACTGCAATCACCAGAAGGATATACTGGGGTTCCAGCAGAAAACTTTTCACAATAAAACGAACCGGAAAAAAGTTCTCCCCCAATTTATCCCACGGAATTTCCACGCAGGTCATGGTCAGCATATAATAAGCAGTCAGCAGCACCAGCATAAAAAGATACATTCGTTCCGAAACAGGAATCATCCGCACTCTGATTTCATCAAACTTTTTCTGTGCCTTCTTCCATATATCCTTATATTTCATCTGTTTTACCCGCCTGTCCCTTATGATATTACAGCATTATACTATATTTTGCCCAAGAATACTACATTTTTTATCAGATCATGAAAATACTGGAAACGGAAAAGACCATGAACAAATCCTTTCCCGGTCTGTCCATGGTCTTTTTCTTCTCTATCATCAGTATCTTTTATAACTTACATCCAGGTCCACTCTTCCAGGGATCCCATCCACGCTTCCCTCATCCGTGTACTGCCACATGGCCAGGTTTCCAGGACCGGTATAGCCCGGACCTCTGCTGAGGCTTCTCCATCTTGCAAACCAGATGTCCACGCCTTTTAAAGCCGCCGGATCAATGTAGTTGTCAATCCAGTTCTTATTGGCATACAGTGCAAATTTGTAGCCGGCACTCTCGACGATATCCTTGAAACCAAGGATAATCTCTGTCCGATCTTCCCTGGTTGTGTTCGCCAGAACAGAACTGTCTTCCATATCCAGTACGATCGGATACTCCAGTTTCCGGCCATCGAGAACCTCTATGATCCGCCTTGCCTCACGCCTTGCACCGCCTCTGGTAGTAGCATAGCTGTACCGGTAGACGCCAACTTTGACTCCTGCTGCTCTTGCATTCCGGTAATTATACTCAAAGCGGCTGTCCAGAGACAAGTCATGAGTGCCTTTCCCCGTCAGAATCCGAATCATGGCAAAGTCAATGCCGTCATCCGCCACATCTTCCCAGTCAATTTTTCCTTGATAACTGGATACGTCCACTCCATAATACAGCGGTTCTTTGGACACGCTGGAAGAAGAATCCGAAGGCGGTTTGGTGGGTGTGGTCGGCGCAGGCGCCAAAGCCGGTGTGGACTGGCTGACCGGACCGGCCGGCTTGCTGTCCACCACGCCGGAGGTTGCATACACCTTATAATAATAAGTGGTGTTAGCGGCTAGACCGGTATCCGTGTAATTCAGCTTATTGGTCCTTGCTATCTCCGCATAGTTTCCATCTGCCTTCGTGGAACGAAGGATCACATAATTGCTGGCCCCCTGGACCTTCTTCCAGGACAACTTCATCTGACTGCTGCCGCTTCTTGCAACCTTTAAGCCTTTCAGATCACCCAGCGTCGACTTGGCCGATACCACGTTGGAGACATCCCCTTTAAAGGAGTCCCGAATCGGATAGACTTTATAATAGTAAGTCTGCCCGGTTATCAGTTTTTTATGAGTAAAACTGGTTCCGCCCTGGGTTTTCAGAAGCTGATAGTTGCCATCCGGTGTTGTGGAATACCAGATCTCATACTTTTTAGCATCTTTTACCTTCGTCCATTTGAGGGCGATGCTGTTGTAGGTGACTTTTTTCACCGTGACCACTGGACTTCCGGTCAGTACTGTCCTGCCGGATATCACAGCACTGTCATCACTATAGACTTTCGTCTTTCCAACTTTATTGACGGTTCTGACTTTGAAATAATAGGTGACCCCGCATTTTGCTTTCGTAAAATTGACAAATGTCTTTTTCACCGTCTTCAGACGTTTAAATCCGGAATCCGGCGAAGTGGAGTAGTAAACTTCATAACTCTGAGCATCCGACGCCCCACTCCAGCTGATCTGCAGAGCAGTTGCCTTGATCTGGGAAACGGATATATTCTGCACTTCGCTTAATTTTACGGTTCCCCGGGCTTCCGGTGCGTAATCGCCATATACTTTTTTTCCATCCACGGTTACATGGGCACGGACCTGATAATAATAAGTCGCTCCGAGCGTCAGTCCCTTATCCTGATAGGACCGTGTCTGAGCAGGAAGCGTGGCCAAAAGGGTATAACCACTTCCTGATACAGATGAGCGGTACAGCTCATAGCCGTCGGCTCCCGGTACCTGATCCCAGCTGATATTCAGAGACTGCATATCTAAGGTGGCAATCGCAAGACCACTGACCGTACCCAATTTGGTCATGCCTGTCACTTCCCTGGAATAAGATCCTTCATAGGTCTTCTGCTGTACTTTTTTCACGCCGCGAACCTGATAGGTATACTCCACTCCCGGTTTTACAGACTCATCCAGCCAGCTTTGTCCCTGTCCTGCCGGAATGGTCTGTACCAGCTGATAAGACGCTCCCGGTGCTTTTTTATAAATTTCATAGGAAACCCCTGCTGCAGTTTCCTTTAAGTTCAGCTGAATCTGATTATACGCCACTGGCGTGACGCTCAGTTCCACTGCCGGAATCGTTATGGGCTCTTCTGCTGCCGATTTTTCGGGAGCAGCAACCGCCGTCACGATTGTGGTCTCTGTCACAGAATCTGAATAAGGCGAATATTCCACTGAAGACTGTGCTGTCTGCCGCACCGCCCGGACCCGATAGTGATAGGTCTTCCCGCCTTCCAGCCCTTCGTGGACAAACATGTGTTCTTTCACTGTCTTAAGAAGTTCAAACTCTTCCTGCGTTTCCTCACATGCCTCCACTTCGTATCCGGTCGCGTCAGCCACCGGATCCCAGGTCAGAGTCATCGCAGCATCGGTTCCTTCCACCTTCAGATTTTCCGGTGTCCCCAGCGCATAGGCACTCTTCGTTTTTTCGCTGAAATTACAGATCACCTCACTTCCGCCTTCTGTCCGATAAGCGATCAGGAGATACTCATACTCTGCGTCATCCCCTATGGGATCTGTACAGGTCCCTGCAGCATCTTCCGAAATCTCGGCTGCAAGTTCCCATTCTTCGGCATCCAGATCCCAGCGGTATAACCGGTAACCTTCCGCCGCCTGATCCGGTACAAAGGAAAACTTCACACCTGTGTCCAGAGTTCTCTTCTCCTGCTTCAGCACCAGCTTGTCCTCTTCTGACAAATAGGAGAAATGAACCTTATGTACGTTCTGAATGTTTCCCTTTTCACCTGTTTCTTCTATATAATAGTATACGACTTTCGGAAGCAGCATACTGCAGTCAAGATCCGTATCATTGATGAGGTAAGACAGAAGCTTTTGCAAAACCTCCGGACTGACAGACCAGGTGCTCAGATCCGCTTCCACCGACTTTTCCTCCAATGCACCCCGCAGAACTTCCAGAACATCCTGATACTCATCCAGGAGCTCTTCTGACTTTTCTTTCAAAATTTCTTCCCCGGCCAAACCATACGGTACCCCGGCAAGAACAAAGAAATCCTCTGCTTCTGTATTTTTTTCATCATCGGCAGGCTTTTCGTCTTCTTTTGGAGTCTCGTCTTCTGGCTCCTCCTGTTCAGGCTCCTCGGGAGTCTTTGACGGTTCTGACCCGGAAGCATCCAGAACATCCGATGGTTCCTGGGGTGTCGTCTGTGTATCCGCCGGCTTATCTGATGGCGGTATCATCGCATCCTCCACAGGATCCGGCGACGGCTCAGACGGCTGCTGGGTCACAGGAACATCCGTATCATTCTCTGGCCCGACTGGATCCGTATCCTCCTTCTGATCCTCACTTTGAACTGGCAGTTCTGAAGACTTTTCCCCATTGGAATGGATTGCCTCTTCCTCTGAATCCTTGGTCCCTTCCCCTTCTTTCGGGACATCCGGCTGGCTTTGTTCGTCTTCCATGATCTCCTGAGACTGCTGTGCCCCGCCCGGCACGCTGGTGTTTTCTGCAAATGCCTGAAGCGAAGTGTCCAGAAGAAGCATCCCTGCCAGTAAACAGGAAAGACATCTTAACACAAATTTTCTCCTCATAGTTCCTCCTTTTTCCTTTTCTGCTGACAGCTGCCGGCGGATCTGCATCCCGCCTGGTCCTCTGTTTCCTCCGTTTCACAGAAAGTTCTGAAAACTTTCTGCTGAAAGAATGCCATGGCGTACACTGGTATGTACACCATGGCATCGCTTTATCATTATATACAATCCATCTGGAAAAGGCAACTGATTCCAGGGGAATGGAAGCATTTTTCAGAATTCTTCAGAAATCCCCCGTATCATTTTGGCGCTTTGGTAGTCTGGCGGACCGGGCCTGCCGTGTTGGTCTGACAGTTTCCTGACACCGCATACACCTTATAATAATAACTGGTGGCCGGTCTCAAACCTGTGTCCACATACATCGGTTTGTACGAGACAGCAATCTGCTGATAATCCCCGTACAGACTGTCTGACCGAAGAATGATGTATCTGGCTGCCCCCGGAACTTTCTTCCAGGACACTTTCAGCCGGTCAGGACCAGAAGCGGCAACCTTCAGTTTGGACAAGGTGCCAAGCACCACCCGGGCAGATGCCGTCCCGGAGAACGCTCCCCGGTAAGTATCCCGCATCGGCCGCACCTGATAATAATAGGTATTCCCCGCCTGGACACCCTTATGGGTAAACTTGGTTCCGCCCTGGGTTTTCAAAAGCTGATATGGCCCATCCGGTGACATGGCATAATAAATCTCATATTTTTTGGCATCTTTTATCTTATTCCATTTGAGTGTCACACTGTTGTAAGTCGTCTTGGTCACGGAGACATTCACAGTTCCGTTCAGCACAGTTCTTCCGGACACCGCCGGGCAGAAATCACCGTAGCTTACGCTCTTGCCGATCTTTTTTACAGCACGCACTTTAAAATAATAGGTCTGCCCACATTGTGCCTTTTTAAAATCATAGACCGTCTTTTTCGCATTGGCCAGCCTGCGGAAGCCAGAATTCGGGGAGGTCGAATAATACACCTCATAGTTCTTGGCCCCCGGTACGGCAGTCCAGCTCAGACGCAGCACATTACTTTTTACCATGGAAGCAGTCAAAGACCGAATCCCGCTGGTATTGGGCACCGTAGATCCAGTACCGTTGCTGCCGGAAGAGTTGCTGCCGTCGACCGGACCATTGGTAATGCCGCCGCTGCCCCCGGAACTGCCTGGGCGGTTACTGCCCCCTGAGGATGTGTTTCCACCAGATGTACCCGGGCTGCCGCCGGAAGAGGTTCCCCCTCCGGATGGATTGCCGCTGCCGCCGGAAGAACTTCCTCCTCCGGAAGGTTTGTTGGTTCCACTGTCGCCTCCGGTCACGGGCGGAGGCGTTGTCTGACCGGACTGACGTGATTTGATATAGATTTGCTCCGTCTGCCCATGCAGATAGGTCACATAAATACTGTCTCCATAAGAATACCCCTTCAGTCCGGACACATTTTCCGCCGACACCACCTTGCCGCCAAAGGGCACCCACTGGTTGTTCACCAGCCGCATGGCTTTCACTGCCCTGGAAGTGCTGCCCAAATACAGAATATAGGGCGAATCGCCGTGGAAACAAATATCCATCTCTGCGATTCCTTCATCCGCATAGGAGTTTGTACCTACTTTTTTCCAAAGATTGTCTCCCGCAGCCAGATCAAACACGTACAGCTCGCCGGCATTCTCTCCCCAGCTACTTCCGTTTTTCATCAGATAGATCTTATTTTTATGCAGCTTGATGGTTCCACTGTTGGTGATGGCCGAAAGATTGCCGGCCGGCTTCCACTGATTGCCGGAGGCTTCATAGCGTTTTACCCGCACCTGATTCCCATCGCTGCGATACATCACTGCAACTTTTCCGTTCTCAGCCGTCACCACCGGATTGTAAACCGGTTCTCCCATATCACTGACGCTGCCAAGCCTTGTCAGGCCGTAGGCACCATATCGGTAGACATACAGCTGGGTTGGGCCTGTATTCGCCCCCATATTATTGTAGGCTATATAGATTCCGTTTTGATCGGAACACAGATCAAATTCTGTAAACTGAGGCGAAAATGTGTGCACCGTTCTCCAAGAAGACCCGTTCCACTCCGACAGCTTCAGTGTCGTGCCACTTCTGCTCCGATAAGCTGCATAAAATTTGCCGTTATACTTTTCCAGCCGGAACTGTAATCCCACATCGCTTAAAGCAGCATTGAACTTCGTCCAGGATTTCCCGTTATATTTCCAAAGGTATGCAGAACCATTCCCCTGACTTTCCAGATAATAAAACGTTCCGTCTGTATCCATGCAGGAAGCCATCTGGGACACCTTGTCTGTCTGCTCCCCTACGGATGTCCAGTAAGAACCTCCTGAAACATCTGCATAAGTAATATCAAAGGTAATCTGATTGCCGGCGGCACTTCCAACATTGCTGATCACAATTCCACTGTTGGTGCCATCTGCATAAGTAATCGCACCATCTGACAAAGTCGCATTGGGATTGCTGCTGCCGTAGGCGGTACGTCCGCTTTCCAGAGAAAGGCTTGCCTGTTCATCCAGGTTTCCCACACCCAGTTCTCTTCCACTGCTGTCATACTGGTCCTTTGGCCGGAAAACATAGATCATATCCTGCGTTCCCACATAGTTGGTCTTGGACCGCAGATTCACTCTGTAAACCAGTACTCCGGAACTGTACAGGGGATAATCGTATTCTGACTCCGATGTTCCTTTTTTCCGGTATTCCAGCACAAAAAATTCTGTGTCTGAATAATCGGTCTTCAGGATCACCGCCTGCTTGTTCCGCAAAGATGCATTCGCCGCAGCCGCCCCGGGAGTATACAGCGTATACCCTTTCATGGACTGTGTTACCGTTGGAATATCAAACCAGCCGGTAAGCTCAGAACGAAGATAGGCCAGTGGATACTGCAAGAATTTTATGGCATTTGCCATAATATCCCATCTTCCGACCGGACGTCCCTCTCCGGACCGGTAGAGATCCGGATATCCCACGGTGTGCAGAAATTCGTGCACAATCACCCCTGGATTTTCCTTAATATAAGAACCGGACTCCGGAATCAGGTTGTAGTCTCTCACAAGATATCCTTTTACCGTTTCCAAACCGCCGTACTTGGACTGACGTCCATAAAATCTGTCCTGGGCGATATTGTTCTCACTTGCCACCACGATGGTCAGGTTATCAATGCATTTATCCCCATCCTGGTCTGCACCCTCAAGAGAAGCCTGACTACTTGCAAGCATTGGAATCACTTCACTGATAATTCGTGTGTCACAGACACTGGGATCTTGCAGATAATAATTCGCCTCATGGGAAAGCGTATAAGATTCCACCCGGTCTCCCTGAAGCTGAGGAAAAATATTATTTACTTCCAGCTGCCCATAAGAAATGCTGCTGATATATGGCTTTAATGCCATCGAAGCCCCGCCTTCACCGTCAAAAATACGCCTGGTATATGAGACGTCCTCCTCAAAACAGTGACCTTTTGTATAACCATTATACATGTAGTCTTTATGCCCTTTATGTTCGGTGTCTGCAAAATTGACAAACACCACCACATTGGCAATCTTTTTTGTCTCCGCTGCTGCAGATACTTTCACAGGAAGGAAAGCAAAGCTCCCGCAAAACATACAGATGGAAAGCGCAACGGATAAAAGTCTCGTTACCGCGATTTTTTTCGTTGTGTTTCTTTTCATGAATCTTACTCCTTACCCTATAAACTTTCGGGAGCTGATAAGCCATCAATCCCCGTACACTGAGGTATCTTATATATCGTCAGGAACCCTTATTTCTTAAGCATCCTTTCTTCCAATGCGAAAAAGTCCGGAGCCTTCGCCCCGGACTTTTTCACAGTCTGAAATATTTGCATTTTTCAAATGTCACTGCTTCTCATCAGCTCTTGGATATGGTTTCTTCTCGTTAGTCAAATCCAGAAGATAGTCCACACTCGTCTGATAGAATCTGGACAGTTCCACAAGTACATCCGGCGGCACGCGGGTCTTGCCATTCTCATAATCACTGTAGGATCTCTGGCTGCATCCCAGACGTTTTGCCAGCTGCCATTGCTTTAAATCATTGTCTTCTCTCAGTTCTCTAATATGCTTATACATACATCTATCTCCTTGTTGATAGCATAACGCAAAATCACAGGACACATGTTATTTTAGCGGTATTTCTGGTAAAATTCTTTGCAACTCTACCAGTAATCATGTGGTGACCAGCGACCGGATTTCTTCATATTATAATAATGAAGAAAATTTATTTCAGCAGTTCCTCATAAGTCGTGTCCAGACAGTCCCGAAACCCTCGAAGCTGAGATCCTGTAATATGCTGAACCCCCCTTTCTATTTTTACCAACGCTTCTCTGGTCATACTGATATCGCAAAGCTGAATCATCCGGACAAGTTCCGTCTGTTTGATTCTTTTTTCCAGCCGGATCTGACGTATATTCGCGCCGATGTTGATCCCCGACTGTTTTATCTTCTGTTCCATTGCACACCTTCTGAAAAAGGACTAAGAAGAGTCCTTTTTTCTTTTATGGTATCCATTTTCCCCAAAACTGTGGGACCAGAACCGGTCCAGACAGAAGATAATTTTTTTCTTGTCTGAATCATCCATTACCCAAAACATGCCCTGAAAAGGCCAAAGAACAATTTAAGCAGGATTTATTCTGGATTTTGAAGATGCAGTGCTTCAGCGGATTGAGATGTATTCTTAATTTCACAAGACCATATGAAGGGGAGGGATTGGGGGGAGGTGTTGTGCTTGAAGGAGCGGAATAAGGGGTCAATATCAGAGTCGTTATGTGGGAGGAATGAGGGATTATAGGGGGGTGAGGAGGGGGAGGGGCGTTAATGGGCGGATTTGGAGAACAAATCCGTAAAAATCGGAGTTGTTGGGATTTGGAGGATGTCCAGGTCCTTTTTATTTTATATCACTATAAACATTTTGAAAACTTTCAAAGGAAAATAGGCAATGAGTGTGAACGTTACTAAAAAAAGTTTGCTGATTTATGCCCACTATTATATACCTGACACGGCATCCACTGGACAAATTCTTTCTGAACTGGCAGAAGGACTATTAGCTCAGTTTGATGTTACAGTAATCTGCGTTGTACCAAGTTATTTGGGCACGGTAAAAAATGAGTATAAACAAAAAAAAATTTATAGAGAAAGTTTAAATGGAGTAAAAGTAATTCGCATTCGTGTCCCTGAATTTACAAAAACAAATAAACTCAGTCGGATTAAAAATATTTTGTCATATTTCTTTAATGCCATGTCGGCTACCTTTAAGGTTGGAAAGATGGATTATGTGTTAGCAGTATCTCAACCGCCAATATTAGGAGGGCTCCTAGGCGTATGGGGAAAATGGATCACGCATGCCAGATTCTGGAACCCGCAGTATTATAGAAAAGAATTCATACAGTTTGGTAACAGAAAAGATACGGAAGAAGCAGTGACCAAAAAGTCCTGCTACATTTATTGGATACAAGATGCAAATCCTGAACAGATTATGGCAGTTGGGTATTTTAAGTTTAAGCCATTTTTATGGTTATCGAAAATGCTAGATATATTTTCCTGCTTACATGCTGATTTCGTGGTTGTCCCTGCCAGAGATATGATAGAAACCATAGAAAAACGTTTTACAAAGCATCCGAAAAAGATGCCTAAGATAAATGTTATCAACAACTGGATAGATGAAGAAAAAATCCATCCATTGGAACCAATGCATCCAAGCGTAGTGAAATTCAAGAAAAAATATGGTCTAGAGAATAAGTTTATTATAAGCTATTCTGGGAACCTTGGCCAATACTATGATCTTCCTAATATTTTGAAAGTTATTGAAAAGTTTCCAACGGGTACCAAAACGTCCGATGGTAAAGATGTTATTTTTATATTTATTGGAAATGGTACTCAAAAAGCAAATATGGAAAACTATGTAAGAGAACATCACATGGATAATGTACGGTTCATCCCATATCAGAACAAAGATGATCTTATTTACTCTCTGAATGCAGCTGATGTTCATTGGTGTGTTAATGCGAAAGGAATGAAAGGTGTAAGTTGTCCGAGTAAATATTATGGTATTGCGGCAGTGGGCAAACCAGTCTTAGGTGTGTTATCGGAAGGGTCAGAGATACGGACAGTTATAGAAAAATGTGGTAGTGGACTTTGCTGTAAGCCGGAGGATTACAAAGGTATTGAAAAAAATATAAAGTGGTTTCTGGACAATGCGGGAAACGATAATATCAGAAAGATGGGGGAAAAGGGAAGAACGTATCTAAAAGCAAACTTAAGTAAAGACAAGGGTATTGAAAGGTTTATAGAGATATTGGTGGAGATATGATGAGTAATTGGTTCAAACTTGTGATGAAAATAACAAAAGTTGAATATGGTAAAAACTTATTATTAAAAGGCGTACCAATAATTTTTAATAAATCTGGAGCTAAATTAAAAATTGGAAATAATGTGACAATTAAAAGCAGTTTATTAAGCAATCTTGTGGGACTTTATAGCAGAACTATTATAGTAACACGAGTACCAGCTGCAGAAATTATTATCGGAAACAACGTAGGAATTTCAGGAGCAACCATTTATGCAAGAAAGGGAATTTATATAGGTGACAACACCGCAATTGGCGGAAATGTAAAGATCCTCGATAATGACTTCCATCCGATTGAGGTGGAAGCAAGAAATATGAATGATAAAGAGAAAATTGGTTGTAAGGAAATCCGAATTGGCAAAAACTGTTTTATTGGATGCAACAGTATCATATTAAAAGGAACAGTCCTCGGAGATGGTTGTGTGGTAGGTGCAGGGAGTGTGGTAAGCGGTTTGTTTGAGGGGGGGCGTGGTGATTGCAGGTAATCCGGCTAGGGTAATAAAAAAGATAAATCAGTAAAAACCACAAGTATTTATGGATAGAATATAAAATCAGAGGAACAGATAAATATTAACAATAACGACAGTTACATGGAATATAGTAACAAATAATATGTCTGAAGTTAACTTTATATAGTGAAACTGCAAAAGATAGTAAAAATACTTGCATAAACGATAATAGCTATTGGAGAGGAAAGATGGAAAAACAAGATTTGCTTACAATAGCACTTGTAACTTATAACGAAGAAAAAAATATCCAAGCCTGTATAAAGTCTTTCTGCGGAATAGCTGACAGAGTTTTAGTGTTGGATAATTGTAGTACGGATCAGACTGCTGAGCTTGCTAGACAGCTTGGAGCCGATGTGATTGAAAGTACTCTGTTAGTGAGAGAACGGATAAAATGGGCGTTAAGTGACAGCAATATAACTACAAAATGGGTGTTATTTATAGATGCTGATGAAAGAATGACAAAAGAATCTGCAAAAGAATTCAAAAGGCTATGCGAGCAATACGCTGATGATAAAGAGGTTAATGGAATTGTTGTAAAATATCGAATGAATTTTCTGGGCAAAAATTTATATCATGGAGGTTTTTCTCCGTTAAAAAAATTGCGAGCTTTCAAACCTGGAACTGCATATTATGAAACTATGGACGTTGATGAACATTATATTCTAAAATCAGGAAAAATGGTATATATGAAAAATGAATTTCTCCATTTTGATTTTAAAGGGCTAAAACTCTGGATAGATAAACATAGTATATATGCAGAACGAGCAGCTATAGATTATACGAAAAAAATACTCCAAGATGAAACCGTTACATATAGAGGACTTGAGAAAAGCGCTAAAATAAAAAGATTACTCAAATATAAAATATATTACAGACTGCCTTCTGGATTTCGAGCATGGTGTTTTTACTTTTACTGTTATTATCTGAGACTTGGGTTTTTAGATGGCAGAGAGGGGAAAATATTTGCTTTTTTGCATTCATATTGGTATAGGTTTCTTGTTGATTCTTTTATATACGAAAATAAAATTATGGGGGATGACAAGAAGTTTAATGACCCGCAAATAGTCTCATGTTCTGTTATCGATGAGCAGCAGAGTTCTCTCCCAAGGTAGAAAGACTGTAGATCACAGACTGCCTGGTTTTTGTTTTGGGAAACCAGGGCACTAAGCAAATAATATTCAATAAATAGGAGAATGTGCTCATGAAAGTGGTTATTCTTGCTGGGGGATACGGCACAAGGATTTCAGAAGAATCACAATTCAAACCGAAACCGATGCTTGAAATTGGTGAAATGCCTATACTATGGCACATTATGAAAGGCTATGCCTCATATGGGGTAACTGAATTTGTAATATGTGCTGGATACAAACAGCATGTGATTAAAGAATGGTTTTCTGATTATTTTTTACATACTTCTGATATTACCTTTGATTTTACAAAAGGTGACAGAGTGATTGTCCATGATAAGCATGTTGAAAAGTGGAAAGTCACAGTTGTTGATACTGGATTAAATACTATGACAGGAGGACGAATAAAACGCATTCAAAAATATATTGGTAATGAGCCATTTTTTCTGACATATGGAGACGCTGTATCAAATGTGAATATTGAAAAGCTGTGTCAGTTTCACAGGGGGCATGGAAGATGCGTGACCTTGACTACTATAAGCATGGCTCAACAGAAAGGTGTTCTTGATGTTGACAGCGAAAATAGTGTGTTTTCGTTCAGAGAAAAAGATGATGGAGACGGAACACTGATAAACGGTGGTTTTATGGTTTGCAATCCTGACCTGTTCAATTATCTTGAAGATGACACAACTGTATTTGAACAAACTCCAATGAGAAAATTGGCGGAAGATGGTCAGTTAAAAAGTTTTTATCATAATGGCTTTTGGCAGTGTATGGATACAAAGAGGGAAAAAGATAAGCTTGAATTATTGTGGGCTTCTGGTAAGGCTCCTTGGAAAGTATGGGCGGAAGAATGAGTGAATTAGACATCAGTTTTTATGAAGGCAAGCGGGTATTCGTGACTGGTCACACCGGTTTTAAAGGTTCATGGCTTTGCAAACTATTAGCCAATGCAAAAGCAGAAATTACCGGTTATGCTTTACAACCACCAACAGAGCCGTCGCTTTTTGATATTGCTGATATTGATAAGGATATCCATTCAATAATGGGTGACATCAGAGACTATAAACGCCTCAAGAAAGCGTTTGATAAAGCACAGCCAGAGATTGTACTTCATTTAGCAGCACAGCCAATCGTGCGGGATAGTTATAAGGACCCAGCTTATACATATGAGACAAATGTGATGGGTACAGTCAATATTTTGGAATGTGTGAGAAACAGTGACAGTGTAAGATCTTTTTTAAATGTAACAACAGATAAAGTCTACTTAAACAAAGAGTGGTCATGGGGATATCGTGAAAATGAGGAACTGGACGGTTATGATCCATACTCCAATTCCAAATCTTGCTCAGAGTTGGTAACACATAGTTACAAAAATTGCTTTTTTGCGAATGGACAAGTAGCCATCTCCACGGCAAGAGCAGGAAATGTTATTGGCGGCGGAGACTTTGCCAATGACAGGATTATCCCGGATTGCATCAGAGCAACACAAAAACAGGAAGATATTATCGTGAGAAATCCGTATTCGACTCGTCCATATCAGCATGTCTTGGAACCGCTATATGTTTATTTGATGATCGCAGCAAAACAATATGAAAACAAAAAATATTCTGGTTTTTACAATGTCGGACCGGATGATGCAGATTGTTTTCAGACGGGTTCGCTGGTTAATCTGTTTGTAAAAAAATGGAATACAATATCAAAGCGACCACCAATTAAATGGATAGATCGCTGCGATGGTGGGCCACATGAAGCAAATTTTCTGAAACTCGACTGTTCAATGTTAAAAACAACCTTTGGTTGGAAACCAAGATGGGATCTTGATACAGCATTGGAAATGGTGGTTGAGTGGAGTAAATGCTGGATGGATAGCGGTGATGTCCGGTCATGCATGGACAGGCAGATTGACAAGTTTTTAACACAGTAGACAGTATACAAATTTCAATAAAAGATTTATAGAAAAATTATGTATCGCTCCACAGGAGGTCATTCAGATATGAGTAATTGGAACAGCGAAGCGGAGGCACGGGAACAGATTAAGGCGCTTATAGCCGATTATTATCGTGATTTTAAAGAAAAGAAAGAACCCTATAGGGAAGGTGACCGCATAACATATGCTGCACGTGTTTTTGATGAAAAAGAGATGCAGGCATTAACAGATGCAACATTGGATTTTTGGTTGACAGCGGGGCGGTTTGCCGACCAATTTGAGAAAGAGTTTGCTGAGTGGATTGGTGTTAAACATGCGCATCTCGTAAACAGTGGTTCCTCTGCCAATCTAATCGCATTTATGGTACTTACCTCGCCCGAACTTGGTGAACGGCGAATCAAGCGTGGAGATGAAATTATTACTGTAGCGGGAGGTTTCCCAACAACCATTAATTCTATTCTACAGTATGGCGCCGTGCCAGTATTCGTGGATATGACAGTGCCGCAATACAACATTGATGTAACAAAGCTGGAGAGTGCAATATCTGAAAAAACAAAGGCAGTTATGATAGCTCACACTTTAGGTAACCCATTTGATATAAAAACTGTAAAAGAGTTCTGCGACAGGCATAGTCTCTGGCTACTCGAAGACAACTGTGATGCACTTGGTTCAACATATACTATTGATAATATAACAAAGTATACAGGAACATGGGGAGATATTGGAACAAGCAGCTTCTACCCTCCCCACCATATCACTATGGGGGAAGGGGGTTGTGTTTACACAGATAATCCACTGCTTAGTCGCTTGATTTTATCATTCCGAGATTGGGGAAGAGCGTGTGTATGTAAATCTGGGCAGGACAACCGTTGCGGACACCGCTTTGATGGACAACATGGAGAACTCCCTACAGGGTACGACCACAAGTATGTGTACAGCCACTTTGGCTATAATCTGAAAGTAACAGATATGCAGGCAGCCATTGGATGTGAGCAGTTGAAAAAGTTTTCGGGATTTATAGAGAAACGAAAGTACAACTGGAACAGATTAAGAAACGCATTGGAACCAGTGGCTGACAAAATGATTTTGCCGAAGCCCGCTGAAAATAGCGTACCATCATGGTTTGGATTTTTGATTTCTGTGAAGCCAGAAATCAGTTTGGATAGGACAGCAGTCACAAGATACCTCGAAAATCACGGTATTCAGACAAGACTTTTGTTTGGGGGAAATATTATAAAGCAGCCATGCTTTAACGAAATAAGGGGTACAGAGGCTTACAGAGTATCTGGCGGATTGGAAATAACCGATTTTATCATGGAAAACACCTTCTGGGTTGGAGTGTATCCCGGAATGACTGATAAGATGATTGATTATATTGCGAAAGTAATTATTGATGCAGTCTCTTCATTGTCAAAAGCCGACGAGTAATGTGAAAAAGGGGATATACAATGCGTAAAATAAGTTTGCTTGATTGCACATTGAGAGATGGTGGATATGTAAACGATTGGAAGTTCGGGCAAGCCCACCTAATCAGTGTTTTTGAACGCTTAGTTGATGCAAAGGTAGATATTATAGAAATCGGATTTTTAGATGAAAGACGTCCATTCGACTTTGACAGAAGTATTATGCCAAATACAGATTCTGCGGACAAGATATATGGAACACTAGATGCAAAGCAGTCGATGCTTGTGGGAATGATAGATTTTGGTACATGTGGAATAGAGAATCTAAAGCCATGTGAGCAATCTTGTCTGAAGGGAATCAGAGTTATATTCAAAAAACATTTGATGCGTTCAGCCATGGAATTCTGTCACCAAATAAAAGAATTGGGTTATAAAGTTTTTTCGCAACTTGTTTCGATCACCAGCTATAATGATGCGGAATTACTGGAACTGGCAGCACTGGTAAATGATGTGAAGCCTTATGCAGTTTCTATGGTAGACACATATGGATTAATGCATCCAAACGAATTACTGCATTATTATGATCTGCTAGATAAAAATGTTACTTCAGAAGTACAGATTGGATTTCATGCCCACAATAATTTTCAACTTGCATATGCCAATGCTCTGACCTTTATCACGAAAGAAACACACAGGGATATTGTTGTAGATGGTACATTGTATGGAATGGGGAAAAGTGCGGGGAATGCGCCATTGGAATTGATAGCTATGCAACTGAACGAAAAGTTTGAATCCAATTATCGGATTGATTCCATGCTGGAGGCTATCCAGGAAAGTATAATAGATTTTTATGCAAAAACGCCCTGGGGATATAAAACATTTTTCTATCTTTGTGGATTGAATAAGTGCCATCCTAATTACCTTACCTATTTTGAACAGAAAGGGAATTTATCCACGTCAAAAATAAACTATCTTCTATCTCAAATAGAACCGGAGGAAAAGAAACTTCTTTACGATAAGCAGGTGGCAGAGAAACTGTATGAAAAGTATATGCAAGGCGAATGTAGTGATGAATTGTCTAAGAACTCCTTTAAGAGAGAAATATATGGGAAAAAATTACTGGTTATAGGCCCGGGGAAAAACATCGTTCTTCAACGGGAGAAAGTAGAGCAATTTATAAAAAAACAAAATCCATATTTAATTTCTATTAATTATATTCCTGAAAGTATTATGCCAAACTGTATTTTTGTAACCAAAACAAGCAGGTACCATGACATGACATTAAAATTGAAAGAATTGGAAAAAAAAGGGATTAAATTGCTTGCTACCACAAATGTAGAAAGTAGAAATTCTGAATTCCATTATGTTGTCAACAGAACACCGCTGTTAGAGCAAAACGAACGGATTACGGACAATTCTTTTCTCATGCTGATTCATCTATTGATGAGTATTGGAATTCAGGAGATTTCCTGTGCCGGGTTTGATGGATATTCTGATCAAGAAGATAACTATTGTAATCCAGCTATGGAATATACATTTGTAAAACAGGAAACCGTATATCTTAATTCTCATATGAAAGAAAAAATATCAGAGTTTAGAGAAAAAATAAAAATAGAGTTTGTTACATATTCGGCATATGACGTGGAGGAGGATATCCATGGTGCAGCAATATAAAGCTGTAGTTTTTGATCTGGATGGAACATTGTTAGATACATCGGAAGGTGTGTTGTCTGCAGTAAAATATACGATTGAATATTTCAAGTTTCCAAAGCTTACAGATGAACAACTAAAAAAATTTATAGGACCTCCGATTCAAAATTCTTTTGCACATGTATATGGAATTAAAGGGGATTTTCTGCAGGATATAGCTTCTGTGTTTCGGGAACGATACAAAAATATAGATTTACTGCGTGCAGTTCCTTATGATGGAATTTACAATTTATTTCAAGTATTAATAGACAGTGGCATCAAACCTGCAATTGCCACCTATAAACGGCAAGATTATGCAACAGAGCTATTATGTCACTTTGAATTTGACAAATATACAAATATTATGTATGGGGCAGACCATGAAAATAAATTGCAGAAAAAAGACATCATCGAAAAGGCATTACGTGATGTCCCAATTAGCAGTAACTGTGAAGCAGTTATGGTTGGTGATAGCGATAATGACGCAAGGGGAGCAAACGATATTGGGATAGATTTTGTAGGTGTGACTTATGGATTTGGTTTTAAAAGTGTACAAGATGTCCAACGTTTTCCTAATGTTGGGGTAGCGCAAAATGTAGAGTTTTTAAAGAAATTGTTGGTATGATAGATAATTGAATATAATGGAGCAAAAACATGAAAATTAAGGTTGCGAAATATATATCGGACTTTCTTGTTAATCACGGAATCAGCGATTGCTTTATGGTTACTGGAGGGGGAGCGATGCATCTCAATGATGCTTTAGGGCATCAAAAGGGATTACATTGCGTGTTTAATCATCACGAGCAGGCCTCAGCAATTGCCGCTGAAGGTTACACAAGGATGTCAGGAAAACTTGCTGTTGTATGTGTTACAAGCGGACCAGGAGGTACAAATGCAATTACTGGAGTTATGGGCGGATGGGTTGACTCTATACCTATGTTTGTACTTTCAGGCCAAGTAAAAAGAGAGACAACTACATGGTCTTGCGAAGAATTAGGATTACGTCAGTTGGGTGACCAGGAATTTGACATTATTCATTCTGTATCTAATATGACAAAATATGCTGTAATGGTAACCAATCCCCAGGAAATTTCCTACCATTTAGAAAAAGCACTTTTTCTTGCAACTGATGGGCGCGGTGGCCCGGTTTGGCTGGATATTCCTTTGGATGTACAGGGAGCCATGGTTGAGACAGATAAAATGGTCCATTTTGATGCGAGCAGTGAAAAAGTCTGGAAAATCAAAGCAATTACAGATAATACAGCAAAAGAAATTCTTAGAAAGATAAGAACCGCAAAATCACCGCTTATACTGGCAGGAACCGGAATTCGACTTGGCAGAGCGGAAGATGCTTTTCTTAAGCTCTTAGATAAAATTAAGATTCCGGTAGTTACAGCATGGAATGCAAATGATACGGTTGCCCATGATAACCCGTATTTCGCCGGGATGCCAGGAACAGTAGGTACACGACCAGGAAATTTTGCATTGCAAAATTGTGATTTACTTCTTAGCTTAGGATGTCGGATGAACATCCGAATGATTGGCTATAATCGTTATGATTTTGCAAGAAATGCTTATAAAATTATCGTAGACATTGATCCAAAAGAGCTTATGAAACCTACAATCAAACCGGATATGCCCATAAATGCTGATGTGAAGGATTTTATCAATGCATTGCTCAGACAGGAATATGAGCCTGATAACATTCATGAAAATTGGGTGATATGGTGCAAAAATCTTGTTGGCAAATTCCCCGTAACATTACCAGAATATCATATGACTGATAGTTTTATCAATCCTTATGTATTTATAGACAATCTTTTTAATCACTTAGACAAGAATGAACGGGTTATTTGTGGTAATGGAAGTGCTTGTGTGATTACTTTCCAAAGTTGCAAGATCAAACAAGGACAACGGATGTTTACAAATTCGGGTTGTGCAGCTATGGGTTATGGTTTTCCGGCAGCTATAGGTGTCGCGGTTTCAGACAATAGCAGGAGAACGATTTGCATTGATGGCGATGGCAGTTTCATGATGAATATCCAGGAACTGGCTACCGTTGTATATAACAAACTGAATATAAAAATTATCATCATAAATAATAATGGATACCATTCTATTCGGCAAACACAGTCCAATCTTTTTGAACCACCATTTGTTGGAATAGACAGTAATTCTGGAATTTGCTTTCCTGACTTTAGAAAACTGGCCGATGCTTTCAAATTGCCATATTATTCTCTTGACAATGAAGGTGACTGTGATGACGTGCTTGAGGATGTGTTGTTAAGTGACGGCCCATGCATCTGTGAAGTAATTGTTGATTCAAAGCAGAAGTTTGCTCCGAAATCTTCATCAAAAGTACAACCGGATGGAACCATAACATCTCCCTCTCTGGATGATATGGCACCCTTTTTGGAGCGAAAGAGATATGAAGAAAACAGGTATAAGAGGGAAAAAACGTGAAAAGAGTAATAATTACTGGTGCAAGTGGCGCGATAGGAACTGCGCTAATAACCGAATTGATAAATAACAAAGTTGAGGTTCTTGTACTATGTCGTAAAGAATCATCACGAAATTATACAATACCAAATGATCCTCTGGTGGAAAAAAGATATTGCAGCCTGAAAGATTTAAAAGATATTCAAAATAATACCGGAAAAAAATATGACATATTTTATCATTTTGCGTGGGACGGTACAGCGGGAATTTCAAGAAACGATATGCATTTGCAATATAGCAATATTGGATATGCCCTTGATGCAGTTGGAGCTGCAAAACGCTTTGGATGCCATACGTTTATAGGAGCTGGATCACAGGCAGAATATGGACGTGTTAATGACAAATTAAAAGCGGATACATCGACGTTTCCAGAATCAGGTTATGGAATTGCAAAGCTATGTGCAGGACAAATGACAAGAGAATATTCACATCAAATAGACATGGCACATATTTGGGTTCGTGTTTTAAGCGTGTATGGTGCCAATGATGGGGAACAAAGTCTGATAATGTCAACAATAAACAAATTGAAATCAGGAATAACTCCCCAACTTACGAAAGGAGAACAGATGTGGGATTATCTCCATAGCAGTGATGCGGCCAGGGCATTCCGACTGATTGGAGAAAAGGGAATTGATGGAAAAACCTATGTACTGGGAAGTGGAGACGCTAGGCCATTAATCGAATATATAGAAGAAATACGCGAAGTTCTTGCTCCAGATACAAAGATCGCATATGGCGCAATTCCTTACACAGAAAATCAAGTAATGTTTCTGCAGGCAGATATTAGTGAATTGCAAAAAGACACAGGCTTTATTCCAAAAGCAATTTTTAAAGATGAGATTCGAAAGATGATAACATAAAATTTCGAACGGGTTGTAAGAGGCGAAAAACAGATGAAAAGTAGAATTTCCAGTACAATTACCAAAACAATTAGAAATCTTCCGTTTTCAAAATTAACAAATATGAAAATCGAGAGACAATATAGAATATTTAAGGACAAATTAAAGAAATGTCCATCCTCTTATTATCCATTAGTTCTGACAAATATATCTTATGGAGATGAATTTTTACTGAAAAGATATTCCGGATTTCCCGATTACATCTATGCTGTCATTGAGCATGGCCTATATTTGGGAAAAAATTCAGCCAAAATAGAGGACGAACGGGATGATTATGATTTAAAAAGTATAATAACGCTTAGTGATTATCGAATGGAAACAATCAAAGAAGCATTTCCGGGGTATCATTGTCTGGCTGTGGGACCTATGATCCATTATGCGCAAACAGATAATGAATTCCAAGAGCATATAGAAAAACAAAAAAGACCCGGAAAAACATTATTATATTTTCCCGTTCATGGGACAACTTATATATATCCACATTATGATAAACTAAATGCATTTCGTAAAATTGTTAGTATAGCTGAGAATCACAATTGCGAGAATATTATTGTTTGTGTGTATCGGGGGTATACTGGATTAATGGAGGAGCTTCAGCCGTATAATACTTATGGCAAAGAGCTCAAAGTCATAATCACAGATTGTGGCTTGAAAACTGACGCAAAATTTCTGGACCGGCAAAAAACATTAATCCAAATATCTGATTATGCCGTGTCAAATTCGGTTGGCACCAACTTGGGATATTGTATTTATTCGAATAAACCATATTATTTACTTCCGGATAATGTGAATTATTTGGGAACAGAAAAAGAACGTAGTAGTAATTGGGAAAGTGATTATGAAAGAGAAAAAAAGCTGTTTCATTTGATGTTTTCAAATACATCTATCGAACAAGTAACGACCGAACAAAGAGAATTGTGCAGTCATTATTGGGGATACAATCATGTTAAAACCCCAGATGATTTACGTAGTGCACTTGAAGAAATAAATAAAAAATCGAGAACAATATTATAACTTAGTACAGATTCCAATAAAAAACACTTATATTGTTAGCAGAGAGGAGCGAAAGAGATGGGACAAAAGAACAAAGCTGATATTCTGGCCTGGAATGTCGCATTGGCTTCTACCTTTGTCGTATGTTGCTTGTTATCGGACTATAAAATATTTTCATGTATTTCGCTGATTGCTTTCCTTTCTTATATGTGTTTGGTTTTAAAACGAAGACCGGGGATTTATATAAAATATATGTACCTTGTTTTCACCACTGGTGCCTTGTTTGTATCACTGATAGTTATAGAATTTGGAGAATTTTATGTATCAGAAACACAGATGCAGGGGTGCTATGTGGGTTCCATACCGCTTCTTGTATTATTGCAATGGATATTTTATAAAACACTTCTCTTTGTTGATGCCAGATATGAAAAAAAAATTGGAATGAAAGATTATACTATAGGCATTCACACTATATTCAAAAATCATCATAAACAGGTGCTTAAAAGGTCTTTAAACTATCTTACTGTACTGGTCGTTATTCTATTTATATATATGTTTTTGACAGTAATGAAAAATCCCTCTTTTATATTGGGGGTGGACCGTGGAATTTATAGAATGACGTTTGAATTTCCTTTTCTGTATCATAAAATATATGCGTGGTCCAAAATGCTTCTTATTCCATGCGTATTATCAATCATATATGGTCGAAAAGCGCTGGGGTTCACAGGTGTATTATTGTATATTGTGCATGCAATTTGGATAGGACAAAAATTTGGAGATTTCCTGAGCTTATTAACTGTATTTTTAATTATTTATTATACAAAAATATGTTTAAATGATAAGGTGATGAAAAAACTGATTCCTGCTGCACTTATTGCAATAGTGGGATTGGTTTTGATGTCTGCGTTTTGGTTTTCGTTTACTAGCGAAAATAGTGCAATTACCTATTTTGCAACTCGAATCGCAGGTCAGGGGGCGATGTGGTGGAGAACTTATTCCGTGTCAAAAGGGATACCCCATATAAATCAAATAATAAATGAGATAAATGGTTTTATGTTTGGTAAACTTAACACTTCAGAAAATGTTGGTGCAAGCTATGGGATTTATAATATTATGTATCTTTGTACTCCAAAGCCCAAAGCAGATCATGATATAAGCATTTTAAATACAAGATATACCGAAGCCGGGTACGCTTCCGCATATTATATTCTTGGTGTACCTGGTGCTGTCTTGTTTGGAATTTTTTGCGCTGCTTTCTTTGCTGTGACGATTAATCATTTTTTGCATTATTTAAAATCTAATAAACTTATGGAGGCTATTCTAATTTTAAGAATATATTTTTTAGGGACCACAATGTATTCAATGTTCACATTTAATCAGTATAGAAGCTTGTTTACAATTGCATCAATCTTATTCCTGTTGTTTATGAAAAATAAAAGGATTGTGTTAAAAAACTGAGTCTTATGAAATGGAAGTTAAACCAGGAAAGTGAAAACAGTCAGGTCTTTTTTAATTTTATAGCCACCGTCATCCGTTCTGGCATTGCATTTCTTACAATGCCTTTATTTACAAGATTATTAGGAACAGAACAATATGGGTTGTATTCTGTGTACCATTCGTGGCAGGCAATTGGGAGCTGTATAGTGGGCTTAAGTATTGGTTCTGCTCTTGGGACGGGATATTATAAATTCGGAAAAGACTACTATAAATTTAAGTCCAGCACATTGTTGGAAGGCATCATGATAAGCATTGCGATTATTTTCATATTACTTTTATGCTATCCAATACTACATACAATTGTATTATACCCATTTAGTATATTTTTGATTCTTTTAATGGAAGCTTTTGCGCAATTTGTTATGTCGTTTGCAACAATGGGATGGATTTATGAAAAAAATGCATTATCCAATATGCTATTTGCTATCATTTCACTGCTTTTAACGACCAGCATTTCGATTGTGCTGTTGTGGAACTGGAAAAGTAATTTACCTCTATATTATGGACGAGTATTTGGAACAGCACTTCCAACTATCCTAATTGCAATCGGTATTGTAATTGGGATCTTTATAAAACAACTGCCGCATTATAATAAAACATATTGGATATATAGTTTAGGTTTTGGACTTCCTCTGGTATTTCATCAATTATCACAGCAGATTTTAGGGCAATCGGATCGTGTTATGATGCAGATGTTTGGTATTTTGGCAGATGAGATCGGAATATACAGCTTTTTCTATTCGTTTTGCAATATTGTAATGATTATACTTACCGCGCTTAATAATGCATGGTGTCCCTTTTTATATGATAATCTTCAAAAAAAGGATTATGATGAGCTGAATAGAAAAATCAAAAACTATGTCCAGGTCTTTACTGTACTGTCGGTTGGTTTCCTAATGCTAAGTCATGAGGTTGCAAAGATCTTTGCCGATAACACATATTGGTCTGGTATATCTCTAATACCTATTTTGGTTTTGTCAACCTATTTTGTTTTTATATATCAGTTTGCGGTTAATTATGAATTTTATATGGCAAAAACCAAGGTTGTCGCGACTGGCACAATTGTCGCAGGTATTCTTAATATGATTGCAAATACTGTACTGATCCCCCGCTGGGGTATGTATGGTGCTGCAATAGCTACTATGTTATCTTATGTTATATTGTCATGTATACACTTTTTTGTAGTGAGATATTGGAAACTAGAACGCTACCCCTTAAGAACAGCACCGGTAATAGCAGGGTTGGTAATCGTTCTTTTTGCATCTATTATATATTATGTAATAGCAGATTTATGGTTTCTCAGATGGGGAATCGGTGCTGCTTTGGGAATATATTTAGTTTTATCCATTCATAAGCGACGAAGCATTTTTTGATTAAATTGAATGAGGGTGATTGATATGAAAATATTAGCAGTAATTCCTGCAAAAAAAGACTCTAAGGGAATACCTAACAAAAATATCCGGATTGTTGGAGGCAGACCGTTAGTGTACTATACCATTAGGAATGCTCTGAAATCAAATTATATTACCAATGTAATAGTTTCTACTGATTCTTCTGAAGTGAAAATAATAGCATCACAAATGGGGGCGGCTGTTCATGATCGCAATATTCAGCTCTGTGGAGAAGCAGTGACGCTTGATACAGTAGTTGATGATGCAATTGATCACTCGGTACCATGGGATTACATTATTACAATGCAGCCTACCTCTCCGATGCTGACAGTCGAGACCTTAGATAAAGCGATTAAGTATACGATCCAAAATGATTTAGAAACAGTTATATCGGCTATAAACGCCCCGAACCTTTCTTGGAGAGAAAAAAATGGAAAGAAATTACCGAACTATAGTGAACGTTTGAATCGCGAATATTTACCGCCTTGTTATGTGGAGACAGGCGCTTTTTTGATTTCAAAGGCATCGGTAGTTACAAAGGAGACACGAATAGGTGACCGAGTAGATGTTTTTGAAGTACCGGAAGTCGAAGCATTAACAATCAGTACTTTCCCTGATTTGCAGACAGCAGCGGCACTTATGAAAAAGAATAAGGTCGCTATCTATGTGAATGGAAATAATCAAAGGGGGATTGGACACATCTATCGAGCTCTTGAAATTGCAGATGAGTTTTATACTAAGCCTGACATTTATTATGATAGTAATCAAACCAGCTCTAAAGTATTTGGAAAGACAAATCATCATTTAATTCCTGTAGATGGAATCGCTGAATTGTTCGACAAGTGTAAGAAAGAGCAGTATAACATTTTTATAAATGATATTTTAACCACTTCTATTGACTATATGATTGGGCTTAGGTCTGTTCTTCCTAAAGCAAAACTTATTAATTTTGAAGATGATGGAGAAGGAATTGTCAAAGCGGATTTAGTCTTTAATGCACTTTACAGCGAGAACAGCCTCCCGCAGGTAAAGGCAGGGGAACAGTACTACATTTCTGGAAAAACATTTATGTTCTATGAACCAATTGGAATAAAAGAAAAAGTGGAGAAAGTTTTTATAGGTTTTGGAGGTGCGGATCCACAAAACTACACTGATCGATTACTTCAAATGGTGAGCAAACCCGAATATTCTCAGTATCATTTTATAGTTGTTTTGGGGAGAGCAAAACAGAATGTAGATGAGTTGTTAAAATATAACGAACATGAAAATATTGAGGTTTTTTATGATGTATCCAATATGCCAGCACTGATGACAAATTGTGATATAGCCATGACTTCAAGAGGAAGAACCGGATATGAGTTGGCGATGTTGGGAATTCCTTCCATTGCAATGGCTCAAAATCAAAGAGAAGAAAAGCATGGGTTTGTTTGCAATGAAAACGGATTTACTTATATAGGGTTGAATCCTGATGATGAAATAATAGAAAGTACTCTTAAAATGTATTTAAATTTGTCTAAGAAAGCAAAACAAAAATTTCAAGACAAACTTTTAAGCCATGATCTTCGTAATGGACGCAAAAGAGTAATGGGGCTGATTAACAATCTGTGAGGTACTCAATATGAAAGCAAAAAAAACATTATGTATTATCCCCGCAAGAGGCGGCAGTAAAAGAATACCCAGGAAAAATATTATGGATTTCAGCGGAAAACCAATGATATCATATTCCATTTCCGCTATTAGAGAAGCACAGATAGCAGATACTGTCATGGTATCAACAGATGATGAAGAAATTGCTGAAATTGCAAGAGAGTATGGTGCAGAAGTTCCATTTTTCAGAAGTACCGAACTAGCTAATGATAAAACGGGAATTGCAGATGTTCTGATTGATGTCATTAAACAATACAGAAAAGAAGGCATTGAGTTTGAATACACAATCTGCATTCTTGCAACGGTTCCTTTGATAAAAAAAGAAAATCTTATAAAAGCATTCAACATGTTACAAAACACAAAAGACGCAGATTCTGTGTGCCCTGTTGAAGCATTTTCATATCCTCCACAGAGATGTCTTGTGATACGAGATGGCAAACTTCATATGCTTTATCCCGAAAACTATTATGCAAGATCACAAGATTTGGAGAAACAGTACCACGATTGTGGCCAATTCTTTATGTTCAAGACCGAAGCATTGTTGAGAGAAAAAAAATTATATACGCAAAATGCTCTTCCATTTTTTTTGAATGAAATGGAATCTCAGGATATTGATAATTATACAGATCTAGAAATCGCAAAATTAAAATACGAATTACTATTAAAAAAAGGATTGGAAAAATAATGCGAGTATTATTTACTGCTGCTGGTTCCATCGGAAGTCGGCATATCAGGAATCTCACCGATATTTGCCGAGAACGGGAAATTCCGCTTGAAATTGATGTCATCCGGAAATCTGACAGAGTTCTTCCTGATGATATAAAGGCAATGATCCGGAATGAAATAAAAGACAAATGTGAACTTGCAGATCATTATGATGTTGCTTTTATTACTGACGAAACAAAAACCCATTATGAAAACATAAGATGGCTGAAAGATAACTGTTCACATATGTTTATTGAAAAACCGATTCTTGATAACGTGAATTATGATATCAGTGAAATAATACCAGGGCCTGATTCTATATATTATGTTGCATGTCCGATCAGGTTCTCACGATATTATGAAGAACTGAAAAAAGTAGTAGATTCTAATGAGATTTATTCAGCGAGAATTATTTTTTCAAGTTATATGCCTAACTGGCAAAAGCATCGCGACTACAGGAAAAGTTTCCGATGCTTTCGTTCGAGAGGTGGCGGAGTAGATATTGATTCTTTGCATGAGATTGACTATATGACATCATTATTCGGACTTCCCAATAAGGTAACACGAGTTGCAGGAAAATATTCAAATCTTGAGATGGATGCACCTGATCTTGCCGCGTATATCTTTCATTATGAAGATAAAGTGGTAGAAATGCATCTTGACTACTTTGGACGTACAAATAATCGACGCGTAGAATTCTTTTCAAAAGATGATGTAATTGTTGTTGATTACAACAGGCACATGGTTGAACACCAATGTTTAGGGAAAATAATAGATTTTGGTATGGATGATCAGTTCTACCAACAAGAAATGAGGTACTTTCTTTCGCTTATATGTGCAGATACTGAAATAATAAATATAAATCCAGTGGAAAATGCACTAAACAGTTTAAAAATAGCCAAAGGCTATACGATAACGGAGGTATAAAAATGAGCTATTCTAATCTTTTTTCTCTTAAAAACAAGAAGGTGGTTATTACAGGAGGCTGCGGATATCTTGGCAGTGAAATCGTTAAAGGTTTGGCAGATTTCGGAGCTGATGTAGCAGTAGTTGACTGGAACATTATAGAAATAGACGGACTGTCCAGCCCGATCAAATATTTTCAGTGTGATCTGGGAAACACAGAAAACATTAAAAAGGTTCTTAAAGATGCAGCCGGGAACCATAAGACTATCGATATTCTCATTACTATGGCCGCAAATCTTGGCGCTGGTGTTCTGAATGATATTGAAAATATGGACGATGAATACTGGACGAAAGGGATTGATGGCACTGTAGGATATACTTTTAGAACAATTCGTGAAGCCATTCCATACATGAAAAACAGTACTGCCGGAAGTATTATTAATATTGGCTCATTATATGCTGTTGGAGCTCCCGACCCAAGGACATACTTTGACACACCTTTTAGTTCTACGCCAAATTATGGGGCCGGCAAGGCAGCAACTGTAGAGTTGACCAGGTTCTGTGCAGCTTATCTTGCAAAATATGGTATTCGTGCGAATAGCATAAGTCCAGGTTCATATCCGCATGCGGATATACAAGAGAACAAACTTTTCAAAAAACGTTTGGAAGAAAAGACCATGCTTGGTCGTATCGGATATCCTGATGATCTTGTCGGAGCAATGATTTTCCTGGCTTCTGCTGCATCTAAATACATTACGGGTGTGAACATCATGGTTGATGGTGGACAAACTGCCTGGTAAGAAAAGAGGAGGATGAGAATATGAGAAATTCCAAACCATATTTAATTGCAGAAATTGGTGTTAACTTCTATGACACAGCCCATGTGATGGGGCTCACCCCGCTTGAAGCAGCAAAACTGTATATCGATAAGGTTGCGGAAGCTGGTATCGATTGTGCAAAATTTCAGTCGTACAAGGCTGGCACAATTGTTTCTAAGAATTCGCCTGCATACTGGGATACAACAAAGGAACCAACAAAAACACAGTACGAATTGTTTTTGAAACATGACAGATTCGGCGAAGCAGATTATCGTGAATTGTCCAATTATACACATTCAAAAGGGATTGACTTCACGTCCACACCGTTTGACTATACTTCCGCTGATTATTTAGAGAACATGGTTGATTTTTATAAAATAAGTTCTTCTGATCTTTCCAACCTTCCTTTTATTCGTCATATTGGTGTGAAAGGAAAACCTGTGGTTCTGTCGGTGGGCGCTGCTTATCTTTCAGAGATAGATGAAGCCATAAGAGTATTGAAGGAATCCGGATGTGCGGATATTACAATTCTTCATTGTGTCCTCTCATATCCGACCGATCCCAAGAATGCGAATCTGCGGATTATTGAAACACTGAAAAAAGACTTTCCCGATGTAAAAGTTGGCTTTAGCGATCATGTTGCCCCTGATGACACCATGATGACTCTCTCAACAGCTTATATGCTTGGTGCCAGCATTATCGAGAAGCACTTTACCCTTGATAAAACTCTGCCTGGAAACGATCACTATCATGCCGGTGAGCCAGAAGATTTTAAGAAAGCAATCGCCAACTTCCAATGGATTGACACAGTATTGGGTAATGGCGAGAAGACTGTCCTGGAATGTGAGAAAGTTCCCAGGAGAGAGGCGAGACGCTCCCTGGTGTTGACCAGAAATATGAAAGCCGGAGAAATAATTCAGAGCAAAGATCTGATGCCAAAGCGTCCAGGAACGGGGATTTCACCGGTTTATACGGATATTGTTGTTGGCAGAAAAGTGGTCAGGGATTTAGAAGAGGATACCATATTAACGTGGGATATGGTGTAAATGTTTAGTGGAAAGTTTAAATAAGAGAAAATACTACTTAGATATAATCCGAATCATTGCAACTTATGCAATTATTATCTTACATGTAGCCTCAAAATATATCGGGGGGGGCAGTACAGACCAGTTTTAATATTCTGGGATGGATGCGTTAGATGGGCAGTTCCTGCTTTTGTAATGATTTCAGGTGCACTTTTTTTAAGCCCTCATAAGCAGATGAGCACCAAAAGACTATGGAAAAAAAATATTCCCCGAATGTTTTTTTCATTAATCTTCTGGACTTCAATCTATGTGCTTTTTGAGTATTGGGTGTTTGACCTGGACCTACATTCCTGCAAAATGTATTTAATTACAGGATATTGGCATATGTGGTTTGTATGGATGATAACAGGACTGTATATAATTACGCCGTTCATCAGGCAAATTGTCAAAGTACCTCAGTTAATCAAATATTATTTGGTTATGTTCGTATTTGTGACTATTCTTGTTCCAACCCTGCGATATATGATTATTCCATATACGAATATATCCAGGAGCGAGTGGGTGGCAAAAATATTTACAAACATCGATACAATGAATTTTAAATTTTTTCTTGGCTTTACCGGATATTTTATACTTGGCTATTATTTTGACACAATAACACTAAGCAGAACCAGGCGGAGAATCATTTTTCTGCTTGGCATACTTTCTTTTCCTTTTGGTATATATGCAAACGAATACTTAACGTTGTTCTGTGGTGCGACAACTCCATTTGATGATTCATTTTCAATAACATCGTTTTTACAGACGATTTTTATATTTAACATTTTTAAATACCATAGTGGATGGGTGAGTAAAAAAATATCTTGTAAAATTATTACTTCTTTTTCTGCCTGTAGTTTTGGAATATACATGGTCCATATTTTGATTCGCCAGTTGTTAGACAGATATTTTGCTTTAAATGCGGAGTCATTCGGCATGCCTGTTATCATTGTGCCACTGTTAAGTCTCTTAATATTCTTAATAGGATATGTGATATCATTTATATTTCACCAGATTCCTATATTAAAAAAATATGTTGTATAAATATAGAGGTATTAAAAAGAATTATATAAAAAACTTTTGCTGAAATAATATATGTATCGCTCGTTCATTTGAAATAACAGTGATTTTATAAAATATATCAAAGGAGGATGGGAACAGGCAATTCCAAAACATTATGGAACGAAATAGAACTGTAGATGTTATAAAGGGTATATCAATACTGTTTGTATTAATCACTCATTTCAACTGGACAGAAAGTGAAAGGCTTCTATTCATATTTCCTTTTTTTATCAATATGGCTATTCCAGCTTTTATGATAGTCTCGGGATGGACTTATTCAATGTCATATGAAAGAAATGGTATTATTTCGCTGGAAGATGCATATAAAATGGAACGCCTCATAGGAAAAATTATGAGGTACACGATTCCGTTCCTGTTCATAATAGTATGGGAAATATTTGATCCTAACATATCAATTACTGGTGAGCCATTAAAAATTATTAAATGGCTTACAAATGGTGCATCAGGTCCAGGAAGTTACTACTATCCTTTGTTGATTCAGCTGATATTTATCTTTCCTGTTTTGGCAGTGATTTTTTCAAAGCGGGGGGGGCAGGGCTTGCATTGTGTTTTTTCATAAATGCAACTTACGAATTCTTAAGATGGTCATACGACATGAACCCAGAGTGTTATCGTTTGCTGTTGTTTAGATATATTTTTGCAGTTGCAGCTGGAATATACGCCTATAGACAACATAGAATGAGAACATTACAAGGTTTGACAATGATGATGGCAGGGCTTCTATATTTACTTGGAATATTTTATTTTGGATTTGAGCCCCCAATTTTTGATTATTGGAAAAATACCAATCTGTATGCGACTTTTTTTATTGCCCCTACAATAATATGGATACTACAAAAAAATAGAATCAAGTGCAGATTAGTAGAAGTAATAGGAAGAGCATCATACCATATATTCCTGACTCAGATGATTTACTATGCAGGATATTATACAAAGATCTGTGCTACGATAAATAACCGATGGAGTCAGCTTGTGCTGGGAGTGGGGATTTGTGTTGTTATTGGGATTCTTTTTGAAGCAATAGACAGATTAATCATAAAAAACTTCGTGAGTGAGGTTCAAAAAAGAATTGCAAATAAAAAAGGTTGTTTGTGATTGATGAATGGGACTGTGTGTTCCGAAATCAATACTTCAAATAGTGTGGGAAGTTGGGTATATTATATGTGTCCGGTTATGGAATTGTCAACTGGAAAAGGATACTAGATTTTGTTAATCTGTCCAAATGAAATCTAGTATCCTGGATTACGGGCTATACTGGTGAGATTCTTTTGATAGAAATCAATTATGATAGAGAAGGGGCATACTTGTATCATTGAGAAGTATGAAGAAAGATAACATGAAGTTTTAGATAAAGTAAATTTGTCAACCGTTATGCAAATTTGCTTCATCTTTGTATAAACGTAAGACTACATACATCTTCTTAACCTCTTGTACATTTACTAAAGAAAAAAAGAAAATAAATAATCACGCGGGGTCTGTTACTTAGAAAAGATCAATTTGAATTATTGATTAAATATAATCCATTTACTTGCAATATAATTTAATGCAATAACAATAACATTTGAAATACATTTCCACCATGTAGAATTCCAAGCCATCTGATCTACAGCAATCCACATAATACCGACATCAAACAAGCCTGTAAGTAAACGGCATAAACAAAATGAGATCAGTTCTCGTAATACTAAATTCCAGTTAAACAACCGACTGCTAAATACCCATAGTTTATTGGTAACGAATGCAAACAGAACAGCAAAAAACCACGCTATTATTGTAGAATGGATATTAGAAAAATCAAGTGATTTATAGCAAAGATTATATAATAATACATTAATAATTGTAGTACATATTCCAAAAAAGATATATGATATATAACTTTTGTATTGAACTAACAATGTTGATTTTGATTTCACTCTATGAATACTACCTTTCTAATTTTTTATAGATAATGTTAACATATGTAAATTAAAAGTAATATTCCACTAGTGGGACATGTGTTATTAATTACCAATACAAATATTAAACAAGATCCAAATCAGTGCTGCCAATAATGTATCATATATTTATATTCAAAATTTAATTTTCCGACTCAATATTTTCTAAATAGCAAAAAGTTAATTTATCTGAACTTTCAGGCACAGAATAATCTACAATGCTATATCCCTTTTTCTCAGCATAAGTTATACCAAGTTCATAATCATTTCCCCAGCTGAGCTTCCATAGCCAAAACCTTGCTGGCATATTTTCTGTATCAACTGAATACCGTGCATTATCAAGATATCCTTCCTGGTATCCCTCCGCATGAGAAATATAATATTTAAATGAATGACTTGCCGGCCCGATCACATATGTGGTATCCTCCCAGCCTCGATTGGTCATCCATATTTCTGCAAACTGATTGTCTGTTGCTTTCGTCCAATTTCCAATCATATAGTAAAATGACATGGTCAGACATAATATTCCAGCACCAGCGGCAACTTTCATTATACTTTTTACATCAAATATACTTTTTATTTCCCAAACTTCGCAAAAAACAATTGGCAGTATTATGCAAACTATTGGAATGTAAAACAAACTATATCTTTCAAAAAAACCTGCACTTGCATTTGCATGCATGGCATATATATGTAATTTGACAGAAAAATAATGCAAAATGTAGGTTATCCAAAAAATTGATAATAAATTTTTTTTGATTTTATCAGTCCAATGGTATTTTAAAATATATATACTACAAATAATAATTCCAATACTAAATGTTCCCCATATCAAATCCCAGACTTCGCCATTATTCAGCGACAGAAAATATCCTATAAGCCTTCCGAAAATAAAAGGCATATCTTTACACATTTCTAAGCCAAAAGGAATTATATTGCTGCCCATCCCGTTTGATTTTAACTGAATTCTCAAAAAAAACACATATAAAGGTATGGCAAAAATAGCAAAACTAACAAAATATAAAACACTAATTCCTATCTTTCTCTCGTTCGAAACATTCTTACCAAACATATTTGCAGAATAAAACAGTAACAGTAATGGCATTATAACAAAAACTGCACCATATTGACTATATATAGCACCTATAGAAAAAATCAAAAAAACTATTACCTTCCTCCATGTGAATTGACTACCGACTTCAATATAATAAAACAATGCTCCAAACAAAAAAAATAACATCAAGCCATACTCAGAGCATTCCTGAACACAATAAACCCATCGGTAGCATACCGCAAGACAAATCAGCACAACATTTGCAACCTTTAAATTATATAAACTTTTTAAAGAACGATATAAATAAAAGCCCGAACCTATTCCGATCAGAACATTAAACATTCGGAACCAGAGTAACGATTGATTGCACATAAGCCAAAAATGCATAATAAAATTATATAATGGTGGCTGAAAAGTAAAAATTATTCTTTGATACAATTCTCCTGTTAATATAGAAGCTTGGGAAAAGTCATATTCTACCCATTCATCTCCCCACATAGGAGAATGCATCAGATGAAATGTCATTGTAAACGTAAAGAAAAGAAAAACTAATACGACTTTCATTTTTTCTTTACTGCCAAAATATCTGTTTATCATAATCCATATTTACCTTGTATGATGTTTATAGAAGCAAAAACACCATAACTTCCTTTCTTTTTAATATCGTGGTTCAATACAATTCAGATACTGTGGACTTTTGATTTTTACCTGTAGCTTGACTACTCGACTGGAGTGTATTGCCGCTGCCTTTATCTGAATTGTTTATCTGCTGGATGAGCCGGAGCGTATGTTCCTGAGTTCTTATTTCAATCAAGTCTACGATGATAATCGTTGGTGGATATCACGATATCAGACTTTATGAAAGGGAGGTACAACCTCATGATTTACGTAGGCATCGACATTGCCAAACTTAACCATTTTGCATCAGCCATATCTTCTGATGGCGTGGAACTCATGAAGCCGTTCAAATTTACTAACGACGGTGATGGCTTCCAAATGCTGGATTCCCGTCTCACTGCACTTTCTTATGAAGACGACAGCATCATCATCGGTCTTGAATCGACGGCACACTACGGCGACAACCTTGTAAGATACCTTGTTGCCTGTAATTACAACGTGTGTGTACTAAACCCCATCAAAACCTCGGTCATGCGTAAAGATAACATCCGCAAGACCAAGACAGACAAAGTCGACACATTCATCATTGCCAAAACACTTTTGATGCAGGATTCCTATAGGTTTGTCTCTTTCTATGACCTTGACCTGATGGATCTCAAACAGCTCGGTCGGTTCCGCCAGAAGACCATTAAGCAGCGAACCCGCTTAAAGATCCAGCTGACTTCCTATGTTGACCAGGTCTTCCCGGAACTGCAGTATTTCTTTAAATCTGGCCTGCATCAGAAAACTGTCTATGCTCTTTTGAAAGAAGCTCCCACGCCTCAGGACATTGCTTCTATGCACATGACTCATCTGAGCCACCTCCTTGTGGCTGCCTCACACGGCCACTTTAAGAAGGAACAGGCCAAAGAATTAAGAGTTCTCGCACAGAAGTCTGTTGGTGCTAATGACAGCGCCCTATCTATTCAGATAACTCACACCATTGCACAGATTGAGTTACTGGATAGCCAGTTGAACAGTGTCGAGGCTGAAATGACACAGATCATGAAATTCAATGATTCTGTTATCATGACCATTCCGAGTATCAGTTACATCAACGGCGGAATGATACTTGGTGAGATCGGCGATATACACCGTTTCTCCTGCCCCGCTAAGCTGCTTGCTTTTGCCGGTTTAGACCCTTCTGTTTACCAGTCCGGTAATTACAGTGCTAGACGCACCAGAATGTCCAAGCGTGGCTCCAGAGTGCTCAGGTACGCACTCATCAACGCAGCACACAATGTTGTAAAGAACAATGCCACCTTCAAAACCTATTATGACAAAAAGATGGCAGAAGGTCGGACTCACTACAACGCCCTCGGGCACTGTGCCGGCAAACTTGTCAGGGTCATCTGGAAGATGCTCACTGACGAAGTCGAATTTAACCTCGATTAGGAGGTCTGTATACCAATACCGATAGATTTTGAAAATGCACCTTTAGGGAGCTTTATTAAGGTTACCCTTTTTTACCACCGATACGAAAAAGAAATTTTTTGCTAATTTAGGCTTGACTTTTCATAGCTGGTCTCTATTGCTACATAAATATATATTATTTTCTTTCTTACATTTCCTTTTTAAATTTATAAAAATCTCCCAAGGCTTTCCAGCCAATTTTTATAATTTTTGGAATATTAATTGAATTTTGTCCTCCTCCGCGTGGTCGAAAACTAATTGTTCTAAACACAAGTTTTTCCTTATATTTTGCAAAATATGTTGTAAGCATAATATTAGGCAGATTATAATCGCGAGGTAATTTATACAAATATTTTTTAACTATGTCTGTCTTCATCAAACGAAAAGGAGCATTTGCATCTGGAACTTTTACACCAAATATAATCTTCAAAAGAACGCATACCACAAGTTCTACAGCGGCCCTCATTTTTCCATCTTCCCTTGCGTTACGATATCCTAAAATTACATCATAACGAATTCTTTCTTTCCAAAATTTTTCGAACTCTTTCGGTTCTGTTTGACCATCAGAATCTGTTTGAAATATGTAACTATCCCCTTCTTTAATCGAGTAATCATATAGAGCAATAACTTTAGGTCCATGATATTTTTCAGTATCTGAAAGAATTATCAACTTTTCATGTGATGTTTTTAGATTAAGTAGAATCTCATGAGTAGAATCTGTACACCCATTATCGGCAACCACCAGTCTAGAATCTTTGCTTTTACTTATTTCCAACATCGGATACCATTCTGAAACAACCTTTTCTATATTAGCTTCTTCGTTATATGCAGGCATTACAATATATAAGCTATCACTTTCCATTTTCAATTACCTCCTGGTAAATATAATATCTATTCTTGAGAATCTTCATCGGATTTTATCAATCCTTTCAAAATTTGAGTCTGCTATAATATAATGTGGTCTTCCTTTTGTCTCAGCATAAATCTTCGCTATGTATTGCCCCATGATTCCAAGTGCCAGTAATTGGATTCCGCCCATAAAAATCACAATACATATAGTCGATGCCCATCCGGCGACTGGATCTCCCCAAATAACCCTTCTGACTACGACAAAAATAATAGCAATAAAGGAGACAAAAGTCATAAGTACACCGGACCAAGATGCTATGCTTAAAGGGATATGTGAAAAATTGATGATTCCATCTACGCCGTATTTGAACAAACTCCAAAAATTCCACTTTGTTTCACCCGCAGCGCGTTTTATGTTTTCATATGGCAGCCAATATGTTCTGTAACCTACCCACCCAAATATCCCCTTGGAAAATCGATTATATTCACTCATAGAAACAATTGCATCAACCATTTCTCTTTTCATCAAATGAAAATCCCGGGCTCCGTCAACTATATCTGCATCTGATATTTTGTTAATAAGTTTATAGAATCGTCTTGCGAAAAAAGAGCGTACAACAGGCTCTCCTTCTCTATTGATCCTTCTAGTAGCAACACTGTCATATTCTCCAGTTTCTATAATGCCTACCATTTTAGGCAAAAGCTCCGGGGGATCTTGCATATCTGCATCCATAACTACCACATAATCTCCTGTGGCATTGACAAATCCGGCATACATCGCCGCCTCTTTACCAAAATTTTTTGAAAAAGACAAGTACTTGACCCTGCTGTCCTGATGAGATATATTTCCAATTTGCAGCATTGTTGCATCAGATGATCCATCATTAACCATTATTACTTCAAAAAGATATGCCATCTCATCCATGATTTTATTCAATGTCTTGTAAAAGATAGGTAATGTCGCTTCTTCGTTATAACAAGGTACAATTACTGATATCTTTTTATTTGAAATTATATTCTCCATTACCCGATCTTCTCCTCGACTCTTATTTACAACAAATGATATTTATCATTTATTTGAGAATCCATAATCAATGTAACATTCATCCGTTTAGATGTTATTCCATGCCTGAAAAGTGATATAGCAATCCGATCTCCACCATAAGACAATGCAATAGGCCAGTCTTCAGAAGTATGTCTAGGAACGGTTACTACTACATCACTAAGGCCTTTATTATCTGCCTCCTGAATCTGGCATATTAAATGCTCATCTAATTCTTTTACCGTCTCCGCTGAAAAGCCGGCGACATTAGCTTCCGCATAAGTTTTTCCATCAAGTACTGTGTAATTAAGAAGCGTAAATAATAGAATAGGAAAGACCACTTTTATTCTTGGAAATTTTCTTAAGATATATGCCAGACTAAAAAATGCAAGGCACAACAACCAAATGATCCAGGAAATTTCTACAATATTGTTTGATAAATATACCGGTGACACTTTTGCACATAACAGTATGAGATAAATAATTGTAATAATTGCTGAGGATATAGTTTTAATGGTGAGCTCTATATACCATGTATCCTCCTTCTTCATGCTTTGCTGCAACACACTATAGAAGTAAGTTAAAAATCCTGCCAATATAAACAAAATACAGCTTGTCAAAAACATCTTATTCATTGTATGAATACTATTGATAAAACAGCTAATTGTTTCTCCAACAGGCAATTCAAATATACTTGTTGATGATCTTGCCGCTCTATTCCCTCTTATTTCAAATGTAAGCATCGCAAACCAAGCTAGGTCAATTAATATCCATATCACATTGGACTTAACTACTTCACAATAAAAAATTTTAAAACGATCATTTTTCTTCGCCCTGATTTTGGTTTTTAGCCACATGATAACAGACAAAAGAATATTACTACCTGCATATGAAGCCAAAATGATACTATGAAACATATTCGAATTAATACATAAATATATTATAAGAAGAAGAACTCCAAGATATTTGTTGTCTTTCCTCATCCGCATTTCTTTATATTCTTTCTCTATTGACATAAAGTACATGACAGCAGCAGCATTCAACATACCTGGAAGCAAATAATTATATGTACAATTTACACTTCCTCCATAAAACAGATATCTATTATTGATTTCATCTATGCTAAATGGAATGAAGTGGTATAAGACAAATGCTATTGTTAATGCTGTTTTTTCAAATGTATTGATTCCAACACTATCTAATACTTTACCAAAACACACTAATACTACAGCGAACTTTTGATGTCCTGCGCCCTCTTTTTCTGATAT
>ERZ808046.145-NODE-145-length-90386-cov-16.893842_pt1 | contig 90386 bp, 91 predicted proteins | sample MGYA00380196_ERZ808046 | MGnify/ENA primary metagenome ERZ808046 (study PRJEB31490, sample SAMN06133421) | mouse gut metagenome | isolation source: Z6_2 | host: mice | place: China: Chengdu | collected 2015-05 ... | reverse complement strand
CGCCGATTGACAACAACGACGCAGATGGAAAATCAGGCAAGTTATATGGCTGGTTACTTATTATTCGGTGTACTAGGCAGCCCCTACACTTTGCTTATTGGTGATGGCTGTGCAATCGGAGCATTTATACAAGATTTGATTCTCACAAAATCCAAACTATATCTCCCAGAATCTTTCGAATGGAAACTGTTGCAAAATGGAATGTTTCGAAACATTAGTATTGTAGATTCACTGATAAACCACCCTGAAGCAGTTGTAGATACGCACTATACCAGCATCGAAAAATATTGTTCTAAACTACTGACCGATTTGACTCAAAATACACCAGCTCAATACACCAAAGCCCGGCTCAATACTTGCTACTTATATCCTTGCTGCTGCAAAAAAACAAAATGTGATTTTTATACACGATTCAAAAAAACCGATTGACGCACATCACAAAATGGGGCCATCCTCCCGACAGCCCCATCCCGCTTAAAGCCCCGCTCAGATCCTTTCCAGCAGAGCCCCTTTCATATTCCTGGAGAACATGCATTTCTCCCCATTCTTCATGCGGATCTCCCGCCCTTTGAGATCCAGCTCCGCGATCTGGTCCACATTCACAAGATAAGCCCTGTGAACCCTTAAGAACTTCTCCCCAAGCTTCTCCTCCAACTCCTGCATACTCCCGATAAAGTCCATTCTATCATTAACCGCGTGCAGTTCTATCCTGTGCGTCCGCCCGGCAGTCTCAAAGAACACGATCTCATCCACCGGAACATGCTTGACAATATCCATGATCTTCACAGAGAAGAATTCCCGCTCTTCTCCCTTCTCCCTGCACATCCGCTCGGTGATCACTTCAAGGCAATGGCGGATCCCCTCCTGCATCTTTCTGGGATTCCCCTTCACGATATAGTCCAATGCCTCCAGATGATACCGGAACGTCTCAAATGCCAGATCCTGAAACGACGTCACATAGATCAGGAATCCCCTTGAATCCAGCCTGCGGATCTCCCTTCCAAGCTCAAAGCCATTCATAGATTCGCCCTTCAGCTCTACATCCAGAAAATATATCCCCCGCCCGGGAGATTCCTTCACCGCCTGTATAATCTCCTCTGGACGGCCGCTGCACAGCACGATCTCCATATCATATCCTTCGATCATGATCTGTTTTTCCAGATATTCCTTTTGGGCATCCCGTATCTTTGCATCATCTTCGCATATATACACCGGAAGCATACTTTTCCCCCTATGTCCTGTTTATTAATCTAATTCAGTTCAATTCCATATCATAGCTGATATTCTGCCTGGACGCCGCGCTCTTCTCCCGGTACTGCTTAGCAAATATAAACAGACCGAAGAGCACTCCGTTGAGCAGCAATGCCGACAGCATATCATTCCATGACACGCTCTGATTCATGAGTACATCCGCGGAAAATTCTCCTGAAATGACCAACGCCAGATTATTATTCAGGAAATGAATGATCACTACCGCCCATATATTCTCTGTCTTCATGTAGACATATCCCATGAATATCCCAAGAGCCACACAGACGATGATCTGGTTGCACGTCATGATCAGCCCTTTATCCGGCGTCACATAATAGAAGAAATCCAGCGGCAGATGCCACAGCCCCCATACCACGCCTAGGATCAGCACACCCTTGCGCAGTCCGAACCTTTTCTGCAGGCAGGGCTGCAGATAATATCTCCATCCATATTCTTCCCCGAAGAAAGCAAGATACTAATGCTCCCTATGATCATAACATACTGAATCGCCATAATCCACAGGGGAACCGTCCCTCCCGTCATCGTTATCTCCCGTCCGCTGTCTGCTACCGAGAGAACCGAACATGCAATTGCGATAAATGTTGTCACAATAAAGCTCATGTAGAATGCCTTCGGCATATTCCCCTCTTTCTTATGTGTCAGCATAAATGCAAACATCACGCCCATTGCCGGATATAGCATCTGCGCGTTCGGAAATACACTTAGGTTGATCGGTCTAGCACTTCCGTACCACATCAAAAGTCCCAACCTTGTCTGCGAACTGCTTTCGAAATTTATTCTAACCTTCTTCCGCCATTTTGCAGCAAAAAATGCCCGAACTGCCGTCTTTCATGCCTAAACTGAATCGGCCGTCCGGGACATCGCCTTGTCTTTGTATCAGGAAGGTCAGCCGCAAGCTGCCGTCCGCGAAATGCCCTCACGCTTCCTGTATCTTCAATTCCTGAACAAACTCTCCATCCTGTATCATTGTAAATGACAATGCCTTCTCATACTTTTCCAGAATATTCTTATAATTATTAAGGCCGACCCCGCGGTCAGCTCCCTTCGTAGAATACCCAAGGGAGCCGAGCCGATGGAATTCCACAGCCGAATACATCGTATTTTTCACACGCAATGTCGTATACCCGCTCTGCCTGCTGATCATGATATGGATCCGGCCGTCCTTCTTTCCCTTCACCTCTTCCATGGCATTGTCCAGGAGAATTCCCAGGCACCGGCACAGATCTGTGCTGCGCATCCTGGTTTTTTCGAAGGGATTCAGAACTTCCAGTTCCCAGTGGATCTCTTCCTCCTGCATCTTCTTCATTTTCTCCAGAAATAACCCCTTCACCTCCGTTATACGGATATTAGCCAACTGATTCATCAGGCGAATCTGATTGCCCACCTGCAGATCAAAATCCTCCGTCATCTCCTGGATGTATGTCTGAATCGCCGTAAGATTCCCCTCCTCTGCCTGCAGATACATCCCCGACATCATATTCCTGAAGTCATGCCTGAACCGGCGCACCTCTCTTTGCAGCCCTTCCAGATTCTCGATATAAGCTCCCTGCTGCTCAAGGCTTATGTTCTGTTCCTCTATCCTCCTCTGCTGCATCTCCTCCCGCCCGGTATAGATGAAGATCATATAGATGATCAAGAGAAATATCACCATAGTCGCCGGGTTATAACCCGCATCTTTCGCACTGATCTCCACTACCTCCTGAACGATCTGCTGCAGAGCAGGATATAATCCCAGGAAGACCAATATCAGCGGCTTTAACTTCTGGTTTTCCCACTGGCCGAACAATTTTCCGGCCTTCGTCTTATATAAGAAGGCCAGAGTAAGGAAGAGGCAGAACGGAATCACGACCCACTCCTGAAACAAATACTGCTTCCGGTCCGACATATTTCCCAGATAATAGAATTTGTCAGGTGAAAATATATCCGACAGATTCCAGCCAAAGCTATACAATATATTCAAAAAAACTGCCGTCGCCAGATATGTCCCGAATGATTTCTCATACATCGCCCGCAAAAACAGAATCGAGCCGAATATCGTGAAATAATCGATGATCACCTCTCCTCCACTGTGCGGCAAAGCAAATAATCCTGTTTTATAAAAGATCGTGCCGACAAGAGCGCACGCAAATATATACAGCATCAGCGTCCAAAAAATAGTATAATAATGTCTCCTGTTTTTATACGGAATCTCCCCCAGAAGCAGAAGCGACGCACACACATAGAAAGCCGTCGTGATTCCCATACTCAGAAGATTGGCGCACATCGCGTCAAAAAATGTCATTTTCTCATCTCCTCCTTGCAGCCGATCATGTTATGCCCGAATCCGGAAGGTCTTCGGCGCCAGCTTATATACCAGCACACACGCTATAATACAATAAACCACACAAAAAACGATCGTTGCAAGCCCGAATACGAACGTCGGCATCCGAAGCTGCATAAACCCATAGCAGAACAGATATGTCACGATCACTACGACCCGGTATGTTCCGCTCTTAATCTCTGTACCCGCATTATACGGCTGCAGAAGATAATAGATCGTCAGATAATGCACGGAAAAGAACGCGCTCATACACAGGATCGAGACGACCAGCATGACATAATTCATCGGATCCTTGGTTCCGCCCGACAGATACAGCAAGACGGCAAGGCCCGTTCCTATGACAGCCGCCGGAAGCAGGTTCACCTTCATGATCTCCCGAAGCCTGATGCGGAACAGTTTTAATATACACTCCGGCCGCTTATAAAAGGAATAAGTCAGAAGGCTGTGGTCGCAATTCATGAACAGTACATTCGTAAAGCCCGTCCCTCTGTTGATACAATACATGATAAATACAAAATACGGAAGCATCGTCAGTATTATCTTATTGACCGGTTCTTTGTATTCCGGCCAAAGGGTGATCCCCAGTATACTTCCGCACACCGCGCACAGACTGATCAGCGCTATTTTCTTCGAAGATTTCCAGAGTACCTTCTGGTGCCGTTTGATAAACAGCTCGTTCAGATACTCGAAGCCTCTGCGGCTGCTTCCTGTCTCCTCTCCGATCTGTATCGCTTTTTCGCTCTGTCTCTTGACCAAAGTCCTGGCTTCCTCAACCTGGCTCATATACTGCGTCAATAGCTGCTGATAGACCTCCCTGAATTCGTCAAATGTCCAGATCTTCCTGACCGACAGGATGCCTAGCAGGATCCCGCATATCAGGATACCCGCGCTCACCGCCTCCGGCAGCACCCATCCTATGACCGGAAGACCGTAAGCCGCTGCCAGAACTCCCGCGATCGCAGCCCATTCCTTCACTCCTACCTTATTCTCGCTCACCGCTATTCCCGTGCGCTCATAATCCCGCAGCGAATGCGCAACCACCGTCAGTTTGATACCCGCCGCGGCAAATGGCAGCAACAGACAATACCACAGCGTCAGCCCGCTCATTTTCCCGAAGATCAGGCCAAAGATCAAATAACCGATCAGAACCTTAAGCATCTCATAACTGTAGGTGACCAGCGCAAACTCCCTGGCGTTCATCCGAAGCAGGATCAGCGCGTAATATTTGTCCTTGGTCGGATTAAATATATAAGTGTTTAAAAACGCCCCGACCAGCGTCAGCAGCACAAAGATATGCAGAAATATCTGTCCCGCAGGCGCAGTCTCATACAGACCTGCCGCCAGCATGAGCATCAGCAGAAAATACAGGAATTTCCCAAGGAATGCCTTGATAAATTCCACTATCCCGGACAAGATATTCCCAAGGATCTTAAGATCCGGGTCGCAGTACAATTCCTGCGGAAGCAGCCGTTTGATCAGCGGAATCTGCTTCAGAGAATAAAGTATCGTGTTGACACGGTAAGTATTCTTTAAGGAAAATGCTATCTTCAATGTCTTATTCATGTTTGTCTCCTCGCGTCTAACCTGATATGTATCGTATAAATGATGTAATTATGCAGCAGAGCAGCTTGTCTGAACTGTTCAGCATTATGCTGCAGAACTGTCCCGAAGCGCGGCCAGAATCTTCTCCTTGAATTCCTGACTGTCCATATCCGTCTTGTCAACCTCCTCCAGTTCTCCGTGATTCAGCAATACGATCTCATCACAGAGATCCAGCGCAAGATCCATGATATGTGTGGACACGATAATGATCCGGTCCTGCTTCAGACTGCGGAGGATCTGCTTCATCTCCTCCGCCACAACCACATCCAGCGAGGTCAGCGGTTCGTCCAACAGCAGGATATTGGGCCTGGCAATGATATTGACCAACATCTGCATCTTATTCTTCATTCCATGGGAATAGTCCTTCAAAAGCTTATCCCTGTCCTTGACTCCAATGCTCATATAGTCAAGATAGGCATCCAGGCTTTGCGGCTCCTTGATACGCTCCCCGTGAATGTCTATAAAAAATTTAAGAAATTCCCGTCCTGTCAGGAATTCCGGCACCGTCGGTGTAGACAGCACATACCCGATGTCATCCGGCATGATCTCCTTCTTCTGTCCGTCCATTTCCAGATAGAAGCTTCCGCCGTCAGCCTTCATATCTTGATTCAGGCAATTAAAAAGCGTCGTCTTCCCTGCGCCGTTGCGCCCCAGAAGTCCGTATATCCTGCCGCTTTCAAAGGAAAAATCAATATCATGCAGCACCTCTTTTTTCTCAAAATGCTTCGATAGATGTTCAATAGTAAATCTCATATACGCTCCTTCTTTCCTGTCATAAATCTTTACAGTTCCTTATGATGAATATTATACAGATTATGGTTGAAAATGTCATCCCTTAATACATTACTCCCGCAGCAAGTATTTAGAAACATTTCTAAATAGCTGTTGATTTTTATATTCTTTCATGCTATTATCTATTTAGAAATATTTCTAAATACTTATTAAGGAGGAATGCCTATTGAGTTTCGGACAGACATTTAAGGCATTATCCGACCCCGTTCGGCGCGAGATCCTTACACTGCTGAGATCCGGCAGAATGTCGGCCGGAGAGATCGGGAGTCATTTTGATATGACAGGAGCTACCATCTCCTATCACTTAAGTATTCTAAAAAAAGCAGACCTGGTATACGAATCAAGATATAAGAATTATATATACTATGAACTGAATACTTCCGTGGTAGAGGAATTAATGGCATGGCTTTCGAATTTAAAAGGAGGAACTGAATCATGATCAAGAAGAATCGAGCATTAATCATTGTAACCAGCATAATCACTCTGGCGCCTATATTAATCGGTATCCTGTATTGGAACCAGCTGCCGGATACCGTCGCAACCCATTTTGGATCGGACGGAACGCCGAACGGTTGGAGCTCCAAGCTCTTCGCTGTATTAGGGCTGCCGGTCTTCATATTCACAGCGCACATACTCTGTGCTTTTGGCACCGCGATCGACCCGAAGCGCAAGAATATCAGCCCGAAGATGTACCGCCTGCTCCTTGGACTCTGTCCGGTGGTTTCCATTGTCTGCGCCGCTGCCGTCTACGGATACGCCCTGGCGCTCCCTATGGGTAACTGGCTGAACTCAGCATTTTTCATGAACCTGCTGATGGGCATCATCTTCTTCACGATCGGGAATTATCTGCCTAAGTGCCACCAGAATTACACCGTAGGCATCAAGATCCCCTGGACTCTGGCAGACGAGAACAACTGGAACCTTACCCACCGGTTTGCCGGACGGTTATATGCTGCGGTCGGCATCATATGCGTTCTCAATGCTTTTATACAGCTTAGATGGCTGATGCCCGGGATGATCATAGTCATAATTCTGCTGCCGGCTGGTTACTCTCTGGGATTGTATCTGAAAGAGACTAAAAAGGAGAAATTTTAATATATGCGGCAGTCCCTTTAAATGTCTGTGGAAAAAGTTTTTTGTACATGCTATAATGCAACATATATCATCACCGACTATTGTATGTTTTATCCGAAAGCAATATATACTATATCTATATAAATAAAGGAGTCTGTCAAAATGGAAAAACATATACAGAAATTTACTATCCATGCATATAAAGGAATACAGAATTTAACCCTAGATCATTTAAATTTAATAAATATTCTTACCGGCGACAATAACAGCGGTAAAACAAGCATTTTAGAGTTGCTTTCGACAATTGATAATCCCCAATATACGGGGGCTTGGTCATTATGTACGAGAACGGACAATTCTCGTGCCAGAAACAGATTATATTTTAACGGCTTTTACAATATGTTTCCTATTGATAATGAAGAAAAAGAAATATCTTATACTTATGTAAATGCCAATGACATAACAAACACCGTAACTCTTGCCGCCGAAATTGAAGAAACTCAAATACTCGAAAGAGACATGTATCGGCTAAACGGCTTGCTTAGAATGGGGTCTGCCAAGCAAGAAGATGAAATAATTGATACACTTTGCATGCAATTATATACCTATATTAACGGCCAAAAAGTAAATGAAGATACAATTTATGATTTTCAAACTAATATCTCAAAATTTGTAAATAAAAAGACAAAATTCTTCAGAACCGCCTATGTTTCTCCTATAGATCATACCAGCAGCGCACTTAATCTGAATTCTATTTTGTCCGATCCAGAGCTTTATGAAGAAATGTTAAGTATTCTTCAAATATTTGATGAGAGCATTACTAATATTAATGCTCTCAAAAATGATAATAGCCCATTTATTACAGAGTATATGGTTTTAACCAAAAATCACCCGAAAGCTTTACCTTTAACTTCATACGGTGACGGTATGAAAAAAGCAATGCTCTTATTAAGTGCTGTTGTCAGTGCACATGATGGCATTCTGCTGCTTGATGAATTCGAAACAGCTATACACACTTCTGCAATGGATTCTATTTTTTCCTGGTTGCTTAAAAGCGCCTTAAAATTAAATGTACAAATATTTTTGACTTCTCACAGTAAAGAAGCAATCGAAAAAGTCCTGCACTGCAACACTGAATTGCAGTCTTACATCAATCTATATACCTTATACAATTTTGAAGTAAAAAACTATATTCGCATGATGACATGCCAGGAAGCAATTAATGCAAAAGATACTTTAGGATTGGAGTTGAGATAATGAATAGCATTATACTATGCGAAGGATCCACCGATTACTTTCTATTGCAGTATTATATGAGAGAAGCCTATCAATGGACTGATGATAAATCAATCCAATATGGCATATTAAAAATGCCTGGACAAAAATCGAGAAACTTAGCAAAAAATTCAGATATACTGACCATAATGGCCGTTGGCGGCTGCAGTCAGATCGGTAATGGATTAAACGCCGTATTAGAAAGAAATTACCTTTCACCGCCTCCAAGCTCCAATACTTACAGCAAAATTATCATTGTTACTGACCGGGATGAAGTGGGTACTGAACAAACCTTTATCCAAGAATTGCAGCAAATTTTAACCAAGCATAACATAACCGATATTTCTTCAATAGCAAACAATTCCTGGATACCATGTTCTATGTGTAATAAGATAGGCCTATCTATAAGTTTTTCAATTTTATTGCTAATTATACCTTTCGAAGAAAATGGTGCTATGGAAACATTCTTATTAAATGCTATTGGAAATAAAGATTCATATGATAAAAATATTATAAATGAGTGCAGCAATTTTGTTGACCGAATCGATCCTGAGAAGAAATATTTAACCTCTCGGCGTTATATCACCAAGGCAAAATTTGATACATATTTCTCGATCAGAACTCCCGTCGAGCAATACGCCGAAAGGCAAAATATTTTAAAAAATATACGTTGGGAACAATATAATAATATTCAAACAGCCTTTAAAAAATTAGGTGAATTGTAATGTTCAAATTCCCTTCTTTTTAAGCCCATAGCAATGGTAACTCCTATACACAAACGGCAGTAATATGACAGCGGTCACAAAATAGATCATCATAACACACGGAATCTGCCGGAATACATAATCCCCTATCTGGAATATATTGATACTTTTCGCACACCCAAGCACATTTACCAGCATATCCGGCGTAAGCTTGAAGAATGTCAGGAAGTTAGAAAGCGCCCTTCCGATAAACTGCATCACGCAGAACAGGAAAAAGGGGACACAGACCGCCACACTCGCGCTTCGCAGCTTCGCCGCGATCAGCATAGTGACGGACGCGGCAAGCAGGTTCGCGATATAGCCGCCCAATACTGCAAGCAGACAGTACTGTCCGTAAGTCATAACATAGATACTGTAAGGATGCTCGATCTGATACAGTGTGTCAAACCCGCTGACTCCCATTATCCCCAGAGAGATCAACAGCAGAATTCCCATTCCCGTCCAATAGACGATCGTCGCTATCAGAAGTCCGGCAGCCACCTTGCTCTTCGCGGCTTTCGTACGTCCGTATTTTGAAGAGAAGAACACCGCGTCCGCCCGGCTGCGGAACTCTTCAGCGAATACGCCTGCTGCCAGGAACCCGACCACGATCGCCAGGATCATCCCGTAAGTTTCTACATACACCAGAATCGTATCCCACGAATCCATCGGCGCATAGGTGAGGGGCAGCTCTATTTTACTGTATTGCTCTTCAAGAAACTGTCTCTGCTCTGGCGTCCTTCCATATTCTTTTGCCATCTTCTGTTGATTTGCCTCGTAAATGCTGTATAAATCCTCTGCCTGCCCGTCCTCTAACTGGTACAGGACCCTTTCATCCCAGCCTTCATCCGGCGTCAATACATCGATCGCGAAATCTGTAATATCATTATAAGCTTGTATTGTCTTTCCATATTCCTCATTCGGGATATCATAGGGATATCTGTTTCTAATCTCTTTCCTGCTGTTCACTGCCTGGGCAATCTTATCTTCCGTAAGCTCTCCCGCCCACCGGCTCCGGTCAGCCGCAAGCCTTCTGGTCGACGCCGGTCCTGCATGTACCGTTCCCTCCCTGTCTACATAACTCACGCCTCCCACAGCAAACATACTAAGCGCCGCTGCTGCCAACAGAGTTCCGATCAGTATGATTCGGTTCAATTTCTTAGATAATACCTTTTTTAATTCATATCTCAGTATCATCTATATCACCTGCTTTCTCTCCAAAATACAATAAAAATGCGTCCTCCAGCGTTGCTTCCTCCCGCACCGCACCTTCCATGGGCGGCTCCTTGGAAAGAATCCGAAGTTCCGCTCCTTTCGGCGCAGTCTTCACATTACCCACCAGATATCTTGCCATGAAATCATTCGCTTTGTTCTTCGGTACCGTACAATGCCAGACGGATTCGTCCATTGAAGAGATCAGCTCCTCTGTGGTTCCCTCATAGAACAGCTCACCGTTTTTCATCAGCATGATCTGATTCGCAATGAACTCCACATCTGATACGATATGTGTGGAGAGCAATACCAGACGGTCTTCCGACAATTCGCTGATCAGATTCCTGAAGCGGATCCTTTCATTGGGATCAAGACCTGCCGTCGGCTCGTCCAGCACCAATATCTTAGGGTTATTCAGCATTGCCTGGGCAATCCCTATACGTCTTGCCATTCCGCCGGATAATGTTTTCATTTTTCTTTTTTCATATTTTGCCATACCTACCTGCCCCAATAACTGCTTCGTCCTTTTTCGAGCCGCCATCGGGCGGATTCCCTTGATAGACGCGATGTACATCATATAATCGGAAATGGACAGATCAGGATAATACCCGAAATCCTGCGGCAGATACCCCAGCACATCCCGGTAAGCCGCTCCCATTTCCAGAATATTCTTCCCCTCCCATGTGATCTCTCCTGACGTCGGCCGTATCAGTGTACACAGCATTCTCATCAATGTGGTCTTCCCGGCGCCGTTCACTCCCAGAAGACCGTACACCCCCTTCCTCATAGAGACGGATACATCACTTACGGCGTGCACTCCCTTAAATTCTTTTGATACGTTTTTAAGCTCTAATTCCATCAACATATTCCTCCCAGCCATATTCGCAGCTGCTCTGCGATTTCTTCACACAATAGACAAAATATCCAAAAGATACGATCAAAAGCCCTATCCAGACCGGTTTTGCAATACTCTGGTAGATCTCGTCGCGCATGACGACTGCCGACCATACCACCATCCATATGCCGCTTGCCAGCAGCGCCGTATACTCCATCTCTCCCTTTCTGCTGCACAGCAGTCCAAAGCAGATACAGCCTGACACATTAAACGGAATCAGGAAATCAATTATCAGCCAGTATGCTGATATCTGCACCGTATTAAGAGAAACCATAAAGAATACCGTAACCATCACCATATCAGCAACAGCAAACAGTAAAATTCTCGCCGCGCAGATCTGACGCAGAGAATAGAATGCCGCCCCTTCAATTTCCATAGCAGAGTATTTCCGGTTTTTCCATATCTCCGGTATGAGCAGATCAACAAATACGGTCGCCAGGATTCCCATGGCCCGCCCCATATCGGCCGCGCTGTCATAATCCTTCAGAAGGAACCAGAGCAGGAGCAATACTATGCCCTGCAGTCCCCACCATTTCTTCTTGATAAATCGGGACTGTTCATATAGAAATTCAAAATATGATATCCTGATATCCTCTTTTGCCGCTATAAGACCGCTGCAATGCTCAACCACCTTCTGAACTGCCGCGTCTCTGACATATTCTTTTCTTATCAATTCCTTATAATCATTGATTCTTTTTTGGTATGCTTTCATTCCCTCACCTCCAGATATTCTGATAATAGTTTCTTCGCCCTGCCGATACGGTATTTCACAAGAGACAGCTTGATATCCAGCAATTCTGCAATATCCTTTTGTTTTAACTCCTGAAAGAAAAACAAGATCGTTATCTCCCTGAGTTCATCCGGCAGACGGTTTACCGCCTGCTCAATGTCCATCCTGACTTCAGCATCCCTCATATCGCTCCCCGGCGCTTCATCCATCTCCTCCATCGGCAGCTCTTTCTTCTTTTTGTAATAATTCTTAATGATATTCCCGGCAATACGGTATAGATAATTCTTAAGTTTCCCATATTCCGTATACATTTCCAGAGATTCAAAATAGCGGGTAAATGTCTCCTGTGTCATATCCTCAGCAAGGTCGCGGTCACGAAGATGCAGAAAACAGTATTGATATATCGAAGAATAATGCTTCCTTATCAACTGTTCTCCGGCCTGATCGTCTCCGTTTTTTACTTTCTTTATCAACAAAAAATCCATATCCGCTTATTTCCTCCTTCCCGCCATATGATATAACAACTGACTTCAGCAAAAAGTCAATTTCTTCCCGCTATGATATAACAACTGACTTCGGCAAAAAGTCAGCGTGTCTGCAGATTATTTCGATTCCGAATATTCTTCCAGGCAGAGATTATGTTTCTTCATATCCTCCGCCGCTTCCCTGCCCACATAACGGTAATGCCAGGGTTCGTTATTCACCCCTGTAATCTCTGTTTTGTCCGAAGAGTATCTTTTGATAAATCCGTATCTGTACGCATTGGCATCAAGCCAGGCATAAACTTCGTCTGAAGACGAAACAGATGTATCCGCATTGATGTCGACCGCCAGCCCCAGTTGATGTTCGCTGGTACCAGGTATTGAAACATAGCTTTCTGCCATCTTCTTTGCTTCCTGCGCCGAATATCCTCCCGCCTGGTACTCTGCGATCCTTTCCTCCATGATCGCCTGCTGATCCTCCCATGTTCGGTAGCCCTCTCTTACGAATAACTGCAGACCGCTCATTCTGGCATCGTCAAACATTTCCTGCAGCGCCGGATAGATTCTGGAATCTACCTTTTCCCCATTCGACAATTCAGTCAGCTCCATATCATAATTATCAGGAATTGCATAGTCTTTGTTCACAAGTATCAGATTCCATTCCACTGAGGTATCTGCCTTGTCCATCCCTGCCTGAAAGCTTATATTCTGTCTTAAGAATCTCCCGCCGATCTGCAGGATCACACTCCCCACAACAACTATAAGCGCTATCAGAGCTATTCGGCTGAAACTTTTATACATATACCTGTATCTGTTTTTCTGTGCATATCCGCTTTGTACATATCCCCTTCTCTGCCCGCATCTTTCCATTGATTTTTCCTCCCGCATTTCAAAATATTCATAAGTCTCTGATCTATATAACAACCAGGCAGCCAGAAAAGTTAGTATTAGTTCGTATTAATTTTTATTTTTGGACAAAAAAAAGAGCTGACGCTCTTATATGCAGCCTTACCTGTCAAGCAATTTAAAAGACTCTGACCGAATGTTTTCCTGTCAGAGCCTTTTCAGATCTTAACTTACATCATTCCTCCGAATATTCCGGCAAGAACCGTTGCGAAGCTTCCTGTTACAAAACCAGCGATATTCATCTTCGGAAGCAGGTAATTCTCAATAGTCTGCTTCTCTGTTTCGTTCTCGGCTGTTACTTCTGCGACTTCCTTTGACAGGTACATTGTCGCGGGGAATCCATACATGCATGTCAGGCACATTACGATTGCCAGGTTAGGCTCAATCCCGAATATCTTGCCGCAGATAAAGCCCGTGATGCATCCGAAGAACGTACCGACACACAGAATGAACGCCATTGGTTTGAGCAGCGCAAGCACGTCTGACGGCGAGCATGTTGCAAAGTCTGAAAACAGGATGATAACGCAGGCAAACAGAATGAAGCCTGCCGCCTCTGTCTTGCCAAGAGTATCGTGATCTAAAAATCCGATCTCAGTGAAGATCGTTCCCATGATCAGAGCAACTATGATATAGCTTACGTTGATTCCCGTCAACTGCAGCAATATTACCGAGAAATAGTAACTTACCACGCCGACAACGCCAAGCTTCATAATATGGAAAGAAGGTCTGTCCAATGACGCCGGGAAGCTGATCAGTCTCTTCTTGGAAGCGGTATTCTCCTCAAGAACTGTGCTGCTGTACAGCTCGAACTCAGCTTTGTTGTTCTTAAACGCCCTTCCGGCTCTCTTAAGGAACTGAGATGATACGGGAATACCGACAAGACTCTGCAGGCCAAGCATTAATGTAATGTATACAGACAGATCCTCCTTGCCCTTCTCCTGAAGGATCGTCTTCATTGCCACGGTAGCGGCCGTGCCGCCGCCAAATACCGGTGTACCCGCAAGCACATAATCCTTACCGATCACAAACTGACCGACGAACACCAACGCAAAGCAAGCTGCCGTCAAAGCGATAATTGATACACATACCGTCTTCCACTGCCTCTTAAGCTCGGCAAAATCAATCATATTCCCCATACCTACGATCAGCAGCGTAATAATGATTCCAGCCATCGGCAGGATTCCTGACATCTCATAGATCGAAGCCGGAAGCCCCACCCAGAAACCGATCAGCAATACCGCGGCTACAAACAGCACGACATCTACGTTTGCTTTGGTCTTGACAGCAACATATTCACCGACTGTGAATATCAGTACAAATATAGTAAAAGCTAATATATCAGGCATATTATATATCTCCTATGATCTTAAATCTTTTTTCATATTATGTGTATGACGCCTGTCACACATATTACACAAATACCGGCCAGTTGCCCGGAATCTGTTCCGGGAAGAACTTATCAGGCTCCGGATAAGACTCTCCGAACGTCTCTATCTCAACGCTCACAATAACTTCCGGTGTTCTCGGCACATTGATCTCAACCGACTCATATGGATTAGGGTATGTTTCGACCTTTTCCATTCTAAGCAGTTCTTCAATCCCCTCTGTCACCTGCGCGAATACAGGACACTTCCCGGTTAATTCCTCTACCTTTCTCAGCGGGAAGAAGAACTCGGTTCCTGCAATCTCTTCATCTGAAAAATATCCAAGGCACACGTCTCCAAGCTCCGGCACCTTGACATTTCCGTTACTCTCTTCTTCAATTCTGTTAGGAAGGAAATACTGACATTCCTTTCTGAAGAAAGCATTGTAGCTTACATCGACCCATGAACCCGGGACAATACGCTGAATGGCAAAATTGTTATAGTATCCTTTTGTCGCCGCGCTTATAAAGCTGCATACTTCGTTATACGCATATTCAGGCCGCAGTTTCATAACAATCTTCTTACCATTGTTAAGCTTAATAGTAGCAATCGGATTACTCATTTTATAGCCTCCTCGTTTCATCTGATATAATTCAGATTATAAGCGATTTTTCTGTCAAAATCAATCACCTGTTCTCGTGATCCTTGTCTTATCAGCCTTTATCAATTCTCTCTTATTTATTCCGTCCGGTACAAATCTGAATACAATAAATTCCGCTGTTTCATCAGAATCATTTTCAAATGTATGAATACTGTTATGCACTCTTACAACTTCATCTTTTACTGCATGACAAGATTGCTCAATCCCGCTATCGTCAATATATTTACACAGTAAAGTCCCTTTCGTAATTAAGATGTTTTCATCAATCCTCTCGTGAAAATGCCATTCCTGAATAGTATGCGGCATAATCCTGTTCAGATGAATTTCAGCCTCATCAAAAATATAGTAATTTACTTCTGTTCCAGACTCCTTTGTTACATGAATGGAATCTTCTTTATGTAATATTTCAAAATTTGCCATAAGTGATATACCTCATCATCAAATAATATAATTAACCACACCATATATCAAATGACAGATCGTAAAAATAAAAATTGGTACAACCGCTATCATGTTTTTTCTATCAACAGCAAAAAATAAAAATGCCAAACACGGAGAAACTGTCAATCCTAAAATAATAACCACATTCACAATACCTGTATAATATCCCGCCCAACATGCAAAATATAATAAACAGCAAATTATCACCGCAACAATCCAAAGTCTTCTATGAATCGTTCCGCTTTCTTCATTTTCTCCACTTTTTCTATTAACCAAGATACACAAAGCAATTACCATCAATACCTGGCATACTGAAGCTATCATATCAGCCGTGCCTGTAACTGAAGCGGCTCTTAGTACATCATTCGGAGCCGGAACTGCAAACCAAATAAAATTAGGTATCATTATGATCAAAAACAATATGAGTCCGCAGATGTCAAAACTCAGCTTATATTCTTTCAGCATACGCATTATATATTTCGGCATGTGAAACTCCTTTGCTGCTTCAGATTTGATAAACTGGATCTTAATCGATCTCCTTTTCAAAAATAACTTGATAGCCCATTACACCATAAGAAACGCCCATTTTTTCATTAAAGGGTGTCACCACTTGTTTTAGACGCCAACCCTTCTTACTTTCAGAAACAATGATCTCTTTACACGCTTCAAAGGTATCGCCTGCCTGCACCTTCATCCCACGCTTTGCGGGAACTTCAATAAATTTGTATTCGTATTTTTTCATAACAGCATACCTGCCTTTCTACAAACCAGTGCTTTTCTATCGCTTTCTATTCATATTATAGGTGACACCATATATGGCGTCAACATTTAATCTAAATTTTATATCTAATTTTCGATTATCCGCATAAATACTATACCTTCTATACTTTAATAGAAGACGCCCATATGGTGTCTTTTATTATAAAAGCAGTCAATCCTAAGACAAACTGCTTTCTTTTAAACCTCATTCAATTCAATAATAATACTTAAAACATTATTGCTATAATCAGCAGAAATATTACCGTCCATTTTTTCAATCAACGCTTTGGCAATAGATAAACCTAACCCCGTAGATTTTCTTGCGGTATTTACTGTATAAAATCTATCAAACAATTTCCCAATTTGTATTTCGTTAAGGTCAGAAGTGTGGTTTGAAAATACAATTTTCCCATTTTCAAATAATGATATTACTAAATCTCCATCACTATATTTGATTGCATTATCTATAACATTATTGAAAATACGAAGTAAGGCAGTTTTATCAACGGAACGCACAATTTTTTGTTCGCACAAATTTATATTCGGAGTAATGCCTTTTTCCTTAAACATCGCATAATAGGACGAAATACAATCTTCTAAAACATTGTTGATAACGGTTTCTGTATAAACGCTATTTTCGGTATCAGAAATAATAGTTGTATATCTAAATAGTTCTTCTACTAGCTGTTTTAATGCAAAAGTACGATTTTTAATGATTGATAATTGTCTAGCAATATGTTCGCTTTTTTCTTCTTTGTCTAATAAGCTTAAGTAACCGCAAATCGTTGTAAGAGGAGTTCGTAAGTCATGTGATATATTCGTAATAGCGTTTTTTAATTCTTTATCGCCTTGTATATAGCGGTGCTTTTGTTTTTGTAATTCTTTCAACTCTACATTTATATCATTTGCTAAAGAAGAAACCAATTTATCATGTGAGGAAAGCATAATCGGAGTATTCGTATCTGTATATAATTTTTCTGAAAACCCTCTTTTTATCTCTCTAATTGCTTTTCTCATATAAAAGATTTTCAAAAGTAAAGCAAATATTATTACCAGCAAGAAAAACACCAGTATTTTCCAAAACATAACATCATTCCCTACAAATTCATTTTAAATTCTTTTGCTCAAAAACCATTATACCTGTTCCCGTGCTTATTACAAGTATCAGTATATTGTAAATAATCATTTCCGTAGCTTGTGTAACTTGCAAATTGATTAAATTTAAAAGCTGTCCTGTTGGTAAAAAGATATTTAAAAATTCATAAATTTGTTTCACAATGCTATCTGAATGAACCATATCAGAAGAAAACAACACACTTAACACATAAAATGATATTCCAAACATCAATAAACTAACTACTAAACAGATGGTTGAAGAAGAAGCCTTATTTTGATTTATCATAACAATCATGGTATTTATTCCAGCAAATGTTATTGTTGCAAGAATAGTAATCCCTATAATTAAAGATATAGTGTGAATATCGGTTTTAAACGGAGCTATTAACCAAGCACCCAGCCCAATGATTGTTATTTGATGTGCCACCACTAAAATAACACTGGCAATCACACATATCAGCAAAGCAGAAATATATATTTTTAAACGACTATTTCCTGCAATGATTTTATTTCTAATTGTTCCGTCTGAATAATCTGTTCCTAAGAACCAAGAACAGAAGACAGCAACAATAAAACCGATTATAAGAAAATGCCATACCAGTCTGCTTTCTAAAGTATAATCTATTCCATAAGTTATCATTTCACGATGTGCTAATATCGGAATAATTATTCCAGAAAGTATCATAAGTCCAAGCAAACACCAGTACAATCTACTTTTAAGTAAGCGTTGAAAATATGCGGAAAGTAAGTTATTCATTACGGTTTCCTCCAATCAAATTGATATAATAATTCTCTAGGCTTTCATCCTGCTCTTGAATATTAAGCACATTGCATTCTTTTTTTGCCAGTTCTACAACAAGTGATGTTATATCTAATTTGGCAAATACATCTATTTCTTTATCTGATATGACAGAATAATCATATCCTTTTTCTGTAAGAACGTTACATAACACTTCCATATTTGAAACGGTCAGTTTTACACATTTCCTACATTTCTTATTTAATTCCAAAGCACTTATTTCTTGTATCATTTGCCCGTTATCTATAAATCCAAAATGTGTGGCAATGCGAGAAAGCTCATCAAGAATATGGCTGGAAATCAAAACCGTAATATCATGTTCGTGATTAAGTTTTAAAATCAGTTCTCTAATTTCAATAATACCTTGCGGGTCAAGTCCGTTTATCAGCTCATCTAAGATAAGGAAATCTGGAGAACCCGATAAAGCGATTGCAATTCCTAGTCGTTGACGCATACCTAAAGAAAAATTTCTAGCTTTCTTTTTACCCGTATTTTCAAGTCCGACTAATTTTAATAAATCTGGAATAGTGCTGTAAGAGGGAATACCTAATATTCGATACTGCTGTTTTAAATTATCTTCCGCACTCATATCTAAATAAATAGACGGTGTTTCAACAACAGCTCCTATTCGTTTTCTGGAACGAACAATCTCTTTAGAGTGATTATTTATTCCGTATAGCAAAAAATCCCCCTCCGTTGCTTTTTGTAATCCACAGATCAAACGAATTAAAGTTGTTTTTCCAACCCCATTTCTACCAATCAAACCGTAGATAGAACCTTTAGGAACATTCATTGAAAGTCCATTTAATGCGTTATAATTACCGTATGTTTTCTTTAAATCTTTCGTTTTCAATACATATTCCATTTTTTCAGCCTCCTTTACAGTCAAAATACTAAATCAAAAGTGTTAAGAAAGCTGTTAAGGAAATTGTTAAGAAAGTGTAAAGATTTATTCTTCTGCCATTTTAAATCCAATCCCCCATACTGCTTCAATATACTCTTTATCAGAAATGTCCCTTAATTTTTTTCTTAGATTACTTATATGCACTCTTAGTGAACTTTCCATACAATCAGGTGTCTCTTCGCTTATACGTTCAAGCAAAATATTTTTAGTAATAACTTGTTTGGGATTTTCCATTAGTATTTTCAATATCGCATATTCTGTTTTTGTTAATTTAACTTCTATATTTTTAATAGATACAGTACGGATGTTTAAGTCCAATCGAATATCCCCATGTTCTAAAACGGAATTTATAGAATTAGTCTGACTGTGTCTAAGTTGAGCAACAATCCGTGCCAGTAACTCGTCTACATCAAATGGTTTTGTAACATAATCTACTGCACCATTTAATAACAAAGATATTTTGTTTTTAGTATCTATTTTTGCACTAATTACAATAACGGGTATATGTGAAATTTCCTCTATAATTTCTTCACCGCTTAACCCCGGCAACATTAAATCCAGCAAAATCAAATCTGGTTTTATACTAGGTATGAGAAGCAGGGCTTCTGTTCCAGAATAAGCATGAGTTACTTTATATCCTGCACTTGCGAGAACTTCTTCCAGCATTTGATTTATATGCACATCATCATCGACAATTAAAATATGTTTCATTTTCATCACTCCATTTAAGATAGTATAAAATAATTATACTGTTATGTAATATACTCTACAACAGAAATCTAACTTGTTAAATGCTGATTGTATGTTTCCATGCAATACTTAGCCATTTTCTTCCTCTTGATCACCCAACACAGAAAAGAAAAAAGCCTTGTCAAGAGCCTGCCACCATTGGTGGTGCTTCGCACTCTTTACTGGGCTTTTTATTTGCTGTATCTTCTCGTAACGCTCTGCATCTGAAAAATATAAAAATGGCGGTGCGGAATGTCACTGTAAAAACTATGAAAATGTGCAGGGTGGAAAAACTAAGCGGAAAAAACCGCAATCTAGCAAACACCCTTTATATCGGCTCAAAGGCAAGCACAAAATGTTTTTGCTCAGCCCTTTTTTCTTCAGCAGTTCGTTCACTCCTTCTCTGTTGGAACAAAAATCAAAAAACGACAAAAACGTCCTTAGCCATGAGTTTCTACCCACAGCTAAGGGCGTTATAAATTTGTTAAGCATTTCTGTTTATTCCCACTCAATCGTCCCACACGGCTTCGGAGTCAGATCATAGAGCACCCGATTCACTCCCTCCACCTCATGTGTAATCCGGTCCGTAATGTGTTCAAGCAGCTCAAACGGAACATTCTCCACCGTCGCCGTCATGGCGTCCACCGTATTCACCGCCCGCAGGATCACCGGATACGCGAAGGTTCTCGCACCATCCGATACTCCGACCGATCTGAAGTCCGGCACTGCAGTAAAATACTGCCACACCTTGCCTTCCAGCCCGTTCTTCGCGAACTCCTCACGGAGGATCGCATCCGACTCACGAACGATCGTAAGCCTCTCCCGCGTAATCGCACCAAGACAGCGCACGCCAAGTCCCGGTCCCGGGAACGGCTGACGGTAAACCATGCCATCCGGCAGGCCAAGCGCCTTTCCAACCACACGCACCTCGTCCTTATAGAGGAACTTCAAAGGCTCTACCAGTTCAAACTGCAGATCTTCCGGCAATCCCCCAACATTGTGATGAGCTTTCACTCCGTCGCTTTCTATGATATCCGGGTAAATGGTTCCCTGCGCGAGGAATTCGATTCCCTCCTGCTTCCTGGCCTCTTCCTCAAAGACACGGATGAACTCCGCACCGATGATCTTACGCTTCTTCTCCGGCTCTGCCACTCCTGCAAGCTTGTCCAGAAATCTGTCGACCGCGTCCACATAGACCAGATTCGCATCCATCTGACCGCGGAACACCTCTACCACCTGTTCCGGCTCACCCTTCCTCAGCAAGCCGTGATTTACATGTACACAGACCAACTGCTTTCCAATCGCCTTGATCAGAAGCGCTGCAACAACAGAAGAATCTACTCCCCCTGAGAGCGCCAGCAATACCTTCTTTCCGCCTACCTGTGCCTGAATCTCTGCTACCTGTTCCGCGATGAACGCATCCGCCAGTTCATTTGTCACAATTCGTTCCATGTTCTCGGGTCTCGTATTATTCCCCATAAAACATACCTCCTTTATCTCATCATCTTTCACACAACGTTACCAGATCCTCTACTCCTTACCATTAAAGCAATAAGTACACACCTTGCACGGTTCTATTCCAATGGAAGCAAGCAGATCATCCAGCCTGTGATACCGAAGCGTCGTAAAATTCTGCTGCTGCCTGATATCCTCCAACATCTGCGCATACTTGCAGGAACATGGATTCGCATACTCGTCCAGCACTTCCTGCGGACATTCCTCACCCTCGCGCTTCTCGATCATCTGCCTCGTGATCAGCTCCATCTCCGTCTTAGACCTGGAGAAATTCAGATACTTACATCCGTATAAAAGCGGCGGACATGCCGGACGCACGTGTACTTCCTTCGCACCGCTGTTGTACAGGAATTCTGTCGTCTCTCGAAGCTGGGTCCCCCTCACGATGGAGTCGTCGATCAGCAGAAGCTTCTTATTCTCGATCAAAGCCTGCACCGGGATCAGCTTCATACGCGCGATCAGGCTCCTCTGATTCTGATTGGTCGGCATAAATGACCTCGGCCATGTAGGCGTATACTTGATAAACGGTCTCGCATACGGGATTCCCGACTCATTGGCGTAACCGATCGCATGAGCAATACCCGAATCCGGCACACCTGCCACTACATCAGGATGAACACTGTCCCCGTCCCGCTTAGCTAGCATGCTTCCGCACTTATAACGCATCTCTTCTACGTTGACGCCTTCATAGGATGAAGTCGGATATCCATAGTAGACCCACAAGAAGGAGCAGATCTTCATCTCCTCACGCGGCGCCCTGAGTGTCTCAACACCCTCCGGAGTGATATAGGCGATCTCCGACGGTCCCAGCTCCTTATAATCCGTATAGCCCAGATTAATATAAGCATGGCTCTCAAATGATACGCAATATGCATCTTCCTTATGCCCTACCACAAGAGGCGTCCTTCCGTAACGGTCTCTTGCCGCATAGATGCCGTCCTTCGTCATGAGGAGCAGCGTCATGGAACCTTCTACAATATCCTGGACGTACTCGATCCCTTCTACGATCGAATCCTTCTCGCAGATCAATGCCGCGATCAATTCCGTCACATTTACCTGTCCGTTCGTCATCTCCTGAAAATGAGAATGCGTATTGTCATACAGCTGCCTCAGCAGCTCATCATAATTATTGACCTTCCCCACTGTCGTAATGGCAAAGCTTCCGAGCTTCGAGCAGATCAAAAGCGGCTGCGGCTCAAAATCAGAGATGCATCCGATTCCAAGGTTCCCCTTCATCTCCCCGACATCCCGGTCGAACTTCGTCCGGAACGGAGAATTCTCAATGTTATGGATAGCGCGGTTGAAACCGTCCTCCCCATAGGTCGCCATTCCTCCTCGCCGCGTTCCAAGGTGCGAATGATAATCCACACCATAAAAAAGCTCTAAAACACAATCTCTTTTTGATGCAACGCCAAAAAATCCTCCCATATAGTATCTCCTTTTCTGTGCTTTATAAATAATCTGTCATATCATTATATCAATACAGATTATTCACATTCCTTATATGTCCGTTAATATCATATCACATCCCCGGGCAAATGACACCCCTAAAACTGACAAATCTTTACCCTGATTTCTCCCTGTCAAGCAGAACATTTCTCTAAATCATCTCCCGAAGCTTCCGGTTCACAAGCCCGGGATCTGCCTTGCCTTTCATTGCCTTCATGGTCTGACCCACCAGTGCGCCGAGCGCCTTTTCCTTACCGCTGTGATAATCCTCTGCAGCCTTTGGATTGTCTGCGATCACCTTCCTTATCACTTCTTCAAGCGCCCCTTCGTCATTGACCGTCTTAAGTCCATGCTCTTCTACATAGATCTCCGGGTCGATGTCCTGCGCAAATATTTTCTCAAATACTTCCTTCGCAACCGAACTGTTGATGGCGCGGCTTTCTGTCAGATTCACAAGCTTCGCCAGATTTTCCGGTGAAAATGATATTTCCTCCGGTTCCATCCCCCGATCCTTCAGCAGGCGCAGCGTCTCCACCATCAGCCAGTTGGACACCTTCTTAGGCTTCCCGCAGACAGCCGAAGCCGCTTCGAAGATATCTGCCATATGCTTGGAACCGGTGATGATCTTCGCATCATACTCCGGGATATCGAATTCTTTCTTGTATCTTTCTAGCTTCTCCGTCTGCAGTTCCGGCTGTCTGGCACGTATCTGCTCGATCCACTCGCCGCTGATTGCGATCGGCACAAGATCCGGCTCGGGGAAATATCTGTAATCCTGTGCGTCTTCCTTGGAACGCATGGCGTAAGACGATTCCTTGTTGTCATCCCAGCGCCTCGTCTCCTGGACGACCGCCTTTCCTTCTTCTAATAATTCGATCTGACGCTCCCGCTCTCCTTCGATGGCTCTTGCAATGGCCTTGAAGGAGTTCAGGTTCTTCATCTCTGTCCTTGTACCGAATTCTTCCGTGCCCGCTTCCCGCACAGACAGGTTGACGTCCGCCCGCATGGAGCCTTCCTGCAGCTTACAGTCTGATGCGCCCAGATATTGTATGATCATGCGCAGCTTTTCCAGATAAGCGATCACTTCCTCCGCCGAGCGCATATCCGGCTCTGACACGATCTCCACCAACGGAACTCCGCTTCGGTTGTAATCCACCAGAGACGCATCGTCCCATTCATCATGAATCAGCTTCCCTGCGTCCTCCTCCATATGCATCTCATGGATGCGGACCTTCTTCTTCCTGCCGCCTGCTTCTATCTCTACATATCCATTTCTCGCGATCGGAAGATATAGCTGTGATATCTGATAGTTCTGAGGATTATCCGGGTAAAAGTAGTTCTTGCGGTCGAATTTGCAGACCTTTGAGATCTCACAGTTCGTTGCCAGACCGATCGCCATGGCATATTCCACTACCTGCTTATTCAAGACCGGCAGGGATCCCGGCATGCCCGTACATACCGGACAGGTGTGGGTGTTGGGCGCTTTGCCGAATTCTGTACTGCAGGAACAGAAGATCTTCGTCTTGGTCGCAAGCTCCACATGAACTTCCAGACCGATCACTGTCTCATATTGCTTTGCCATTATTCTCTGCCTCCTTCCTCTTCATCTCTGCCAGATCCTTCACTAACTTTGGTCTCTCATACGTCCTCGTCTGTTCCAGTGTATATGCCGCCCGGATGATCTTCTTCTCCTCGAAGCAATTTCCGATGATCTGCATTCCGATCGGCAGCCCTTTAGAGTCCGTCCCCACCGGAACGCTGATTCCGGGAAGCCCCGCCAGGTTCGCGGAGACTGTATAGATATCTCCCAAGTACATTTTCATCGGGTCGCTTAAGCTATGGCCAAGCTTAAGCGCCGTTGTCGGAGACGCCGGTGCGATGATCACGTCATATTTATCAAACGCCCTGTCAAATGCCTGCTTGATCAACGCCTTGGTCCGCAGGGCCTTCAGATAATACGCGTCATAATAGCCGGAGCTTAACACGAAGGAGCCCAGCATGATCCGGCGCTTCACTTCCGCACCGAATCCTTCGGAACGCGTCTTCTTATACATATTGTGAAGTCCCTCGTAGTCTTCTGTGCGGTAGCCGTATTTCACCCCGTCAAACCGGGACAGGTTCGAGCTTGCCTCCGCGGATGCGATCACATAATAGGCCGGGATCGCATACTGAACCAGGCTTAGGTCGAACTCCTCCACGGCGGCGCCCCTCTCTTCCAGTACCCTGACTGCCGCCAGAATCTTCTCTTTGACCTCTGCATCCAGACCCTCTGTAAAATAATCCTTCGGGATACCGATCCGCATTCCCGCAGCATCATTGATCAGAGCGCTTGTAAAATCATACCCCTTCCGTTCGATGGACGTGCTGTCCTTCGGATCATGAGACGCAAGCGCGGTAAGGATCGCCACACAATCCGTCACATCCTTCGCAATCGGGCCGATCTGATCCAAAGACGAGCCATACGCGATCAGTCCGTACCGGGACACCGTGCCATAAGTCGGCTTGATCCCTACCACTCCGCAGAATGCGCTTGGCTGACGGATGGATCCGCCCGTATCAGAGCCCAGCGCGTAAGGGCATTCCTGCGCCGCCACCGCCGCACAGGAACCGCCGGAAGAACCGCCCGGAACGTGTTCTAAATTCCAGGGATTCCTCGTCACTCCGAAATAGGAGGTCTCCGTCGTGCTCCCCATGGCGAATTCATCCATGTTCGTCTTCCCGATAATGACCGCTCCCGCCTTCTCAAGATTCCTGACCGCCTCTGCTGTAAATGTTGGCTTATAATTCTCAAGTATCCTGGAGCTGCAGGTAGTCAGCATATCCTTTGTACATATGTTATCCTTGACTGCCGCCGGCACTCCCGCCAACGGCCCGGTAAGGCTTCCGTCATCAATCCTCTTCTGCACCTCTTCTGCACGCTTAAGCGCGCCTTCCCGGTCAATCGTCACAAAGCTGTGCACATCCTTCTCGACCCTTTCGATCTGATCCAACGAAGCTTTTACTGCATCAACCGCAGATATCTCCTTTGCCTTGATCTTCTTTCCCAATTCTACTGCCGTAAGGCCTGTAATATCCATCTCTTCACCTCCCTCTATCCGATCGTTTTCGGTACTTTGAAGCATTTGTCCTTCTTAAGCGGAGCATTCGCCAGAGTATCCTCGCTTCCGTCCGCCTGACTCACCGCATCCTCCCGGAATACATTGTGAATAGGAAATACGTGTGACATCGGCTCCGCCATGTCCGTATCTAATTCATTTAAAATATCTATATAATCCAGCATTTTCTCCATATCTGCCTTGGCGTTCTCCTTCTCCTCGCCCGACAGTTCTAACTTTGCCAGAATTCCTACATATTCTATCGTTTCATCTGAGATTTTATTTGCCATAACGATCCTCCTTACCTTCCGCATTCTATATCTTCTATCCAGAAGCCGTCATAACTACGGCTCCAGCCTGACGAGATCCCACCCTGAAACCGGCTCGGATCTTCACTAGATCCAGTCCCAGGCCGTCATAACTACGGCTCCAGCCTGCTAAGATCCCGAGGGAACAAGGTCGTCTCCCTCACGTTATCCTCCCCGATAAGCTTCATCGTCAGACGCTCCAGACCGATCCCAAGTCCTCCGTGGGGCGGCATTCCATGTTTGAACGTATCCAGGTAATCTTCCATACCTTCTTCTGTCATCCCTCTCGCCGCAATCTTCTCCATAAGCATCCGGTAATCATGGATCCTCTGCCCTCCCGTCGTGACCTCCATTCCGCCGAACAACAGGTCAAAGCTCAGCGTATATCTTGTATCCTCTGAATCATCCATAGCATAGAACGGTCGCTTCTTGGACGGATAATGTGTCACGAATACGAAATCACTGCCCCATTCTTCCTTCGCATACTGACCGATCAGCAGTTCCTCTTCCGGCTCTAAATCAAATGGATTCCTCATCTTATGACCGTATTTCTCAGAAACGGCTTCCTTGATCTCACCAAACTTCACCGCCGGGATCTGGCCGACCTCAGGCAGCGTGACTCCGAGAAGCTTAATCTCATCCGCGTACTCCTTCGCCAACAGCTTCATGGCGTACTGCAGATATCCGGTCTCCATCGCCATGATATCTTCAAATCCGTCTATATATCCCATCTCAAAATCCAGGCTGGTATATTCATTCAGATGACGTTTCGTGTTGTGCTTCTCCGCACGGAACACCGGCGCCGTCTCAAATACCCGGTCGAACACTCCCACCATCATCTGTTTATAGAACTGCGGGCTCTGCGCCAGTACCGCTGGACGGTGGAAATAATCAAGCTTAAAAATATTTGCCCCTCCTTCGGCGCCCTTAGCCCCGATCTTCGGCGTGTGGATCTCCGTGAAACCCTGACTATACAGAAAGTCCCGGAATGCACGCGTCAGTCCTTCCTGAATTCTGAACTTCGCCCGTTCCCTTATATTCCTCAGGGAGACAGATCGATAGTTAAGCTTAGCCTCCAGAGAGGTTTTTAATTTCCATTTGGAGATCGCAAGAGGCATTCTCTCGTCTGCCGGCTCGCTTAAGATCTTAATCTTCTCCATGCGTATCTCGATCCCGTTCGGCGCCTTTTCATTTTTTTCCAGTATACCCTCTGTCTCTATGGTTGATGCTTCCTTGATGTCCTTCAGTTCAAACTCTGCGGTCCCTTCCTCGCAGACACCCTGAAGCAGTCCTTCCCGTTTTCTTAAGATCACGAATGCTACCGTACCCATATTGCGGATCGTGTGGACTGCCCCATTGACCTTCACCCTCTGCCCCGGCTCTGCTGCCTTAAGAAGCTCGCTGATCTCCAATGTCTCTTTTTGTCTTACACCTGTCAAATAATCCATAACTGTCCTCCTTGCACAACTCTCCTGAGTGTTTTTAGTTTCCTGTCATGTATTCCTTTCGGTTTTGTGTACACAAAAAGTCCCGGAATACATGACTGTATTCCGGGACGGATATTTTACAATGATCCGCGGTACCACCCGCATTGAATCCTGCCGGAGCAATACATCCGGCCTTTATGGATTCCCCTCTTACGCTTAACGCGCGTCAACGTACCGACCTACTTTCCTTCAAGCTTACTGCCTGGCTCTATTGAGCCGCCAAGTCTTGCCTTCCGGTCTTGTTCAATCGGTCTGCTCCAGAGTGTTCCCTATTGTCCTTATTCCTCAAGGGGCGCTCTCAGTCGGTGACGCCTCATTCCTGTCAAGTTCCAAAGGACAGAGTCTCTTTCATCGCTTTACTAGATTAAAATTTGCTTTACATATTAGCACATTCTTTTTAGAATTTCAAGGAAATTTTTCTTTCTTCGGATATTTTCTGTGATTTTTACAGAAATTTTTTCACATCCTCCATAAGTTTTTCTTCACATTTTACCAGTTTTTTTGCCAGAGATATACTCGCGTGTGATGCCTCCCGGCACTTGTTCATACACTCGCTGACGGACTGGATTCCCATATTGCAGCCATTCATCAGGATCTTGGCGATCTGCGCGCTGTCATCCTGAAGCATCATCTTCACTTCGGTCGTGATCCAGGAGAATGCCGCCGCAAGCCGGTCCGGCTGTTTGCCGTTCTGTCCGGCCTCTATTAACAGCTTTAAGGACTCCTCTTCTAATTCCTTATGCTGTGCCTTATACGTCTCCATTACCTTATTCAAGTCTGCATTAATAACAAAATCTTTGAGCCTGTCCATACTGTTGATCGCCATCCTGCAGCCTGAATTACATTCTTTCAAAAGAGTGATTGTCTGTTCTTCCATAATTCCATGCCTTCTTTCTGCCTTTTCCCTTAGTCTGTAGAAAAACTGGCAGAAATATGCATATCGGGTCAGATTACACAGCAATTTCCAATATTTTCTCTCATTCCTGCTTCCCATACATCTCACGGCACAGCCGTTCCATCTCGTCATGCATGGCAGACACATCGCTCTCGTTCGTCATCGCCACCAGCACATCTCCAGTCTGAAGCCTTGTCCTCCCTCTTGGAATGATCTCGTCCGAGCCGCGCTGGATCGCCACCAGCAGACAGTTACTCGGCCATTCGATCTCACTGACCAGCGCTTCTTCAAGCTTGGAGCCCTGAGGCACCACAAAATTCGCCAGGACCTTCTGTCCCTGGTTCACGGCTGTCTGCTGCCCCCGCTGTTCCAGTATCCTTTCCAGAAGGCTTTCATAGATCGGCTTCGACCTGAGCAGAGTCGCTACCATGTATGCCACAACGGACACGATAGACAGCGTCAGCATTTGGCTCATGGAGCCTGTCATCTCAAAGATCAGTATGATCCCTGTCAGCGGCGCCCGCACGATCGCTGCGAAATACCCCGCCATTGCCAGCACGACAAAGTTATTAATATACATCATGTCCAATCCCATATACTGTACATACACCGTCGCAAACGCTCCGCCGATATAGCCTCCCAGCACCAGCAGCGGGAAGAAGATACCTCCCGGCGCTCCTGATCCGAAACAAACTGCCGAGAAGATAAACCTTCCCACAAAGATAAATAAAATCGTCTGGAGCAATACATCCTCCGTTGTCAGATAGTCAAGCAGCGCATGCCCGCTTCCAAGTAATTCCGGCATGGTAAATCCCAGGATGCCTGCACACAAGAACGGAATCATAAGCTTCTGCGTCACACCCAGGCCCTTGGCACGGCGGTACAAGGACTGCACCTTTAATGTAAACCAGTTATAGAATGCCCCAAGTACTCCCAACACGATCCCCAATACCAGAATCATTCCGTAGTATTCCTGCGGCAGCGCCCGAATGATCTCAAACTGGAACACAGATTCCACTCCCATCACCGTAGACGCCATAAAATCTGCCGTCAGAGAAGCTGTCATAACCGATACCAATACGGATACCGAGAAATTCTTATGCACCTCTTCCAGCGAAAACATCACGCCTGCAAGCGGCGCATGGAACGCTGCCGCAAGCCCGGCGCTTGCACCGCAGGTCAGCAGGAATCTCTCCTCCGTCGTTCCTCTGTCAAGCCCTTTGGAGACGCCTTTCCCCACCATAGCTCCCAGTTGGATCGACGGGCCTTCCCGCCCAAGCGCCATTCCTCCGAGAAGGCACAGGAATCCGCCAAAGAATTTGGCCGGAAGCACCCGCCACCATCTCTGGTCAAGCTTCCCTGTCATCTCTCCTTCAAGCTGCGGAATTCCGCTTCCTGAGATCATTGGCTCATATTTCACCAGCCTCCCTGTAAGCCATGCCAATAAGATCAGCACCAGAAACCATCCGGCGATCCTAAGCGGATTATGCCCGCAGAATTCAAGGATCAGCTTCAGCCAGTGCCCGGCGCATTCAAGAATCATCCGATACAGAACGATCACAAGCCCCGCGATTCCTCCGACCACGATCCCTTCTCCGATCAGCAGCATTTGAAACCGTTCTGCCCTTTTGAGCATATTAGACGTATCTTTCTCCATCATTCTCCCTCCCCATATCATATTCTCTCATTTCCATTATATAGTAAGAGCAATAAATATGCCAGAGGTTATACCGGTCCTACCTCAGATCCATCTTCCCGTCAAGCATATACACACCGTCTACATCCGGGTCCTCCAGCATATGAAGCAACTCCTGTTTTGTAGCGTACACTACGGTTCCATAGCTCTTCACCCCATGCTTCTGAATGTATTCAAGCGCGCTCTGATACTCATAAGTATTCAAGATATTCTTTCCTCCCGGCATGCTGCTCTCGAAGATCTCCAGGAAATCCTCCTGATCCAGAAGATACCGGATCATAGATTCCACATGTTTCTCATAAACATCACCCAAAGTAAGATCTTCCCTATCCTGGCTGATGTCCAGATAAGGATACTTCTCATGATCATAACTCTCCGTCAGTTCATATCCCCTTTTATCCGGTGAAAATCCCCAGAACCTATGCCCTTCCGTTTCGACCGGACAATAGAGATAATATGTGTCATGCCGCTCAACAAACTCTGACAGTTCCTCCATATCCTTAAGCTTGTCAAAAGAAACCGCCGCCCGTATCTTCATTAATTCCGGTACGTCCTGAAGCTTCTTCTTAGCCTCTGAAGGCTCCAGGCTGCAGCTGTTCTCCCCGTATTTATAAGTGAATGCATTTCCCGGGAAGTCAGAACGATTCCAACTCAGATCTCTTCGGTATAGATGATTCCGTACAAGCTCCAGCATATGCGAAGTAATCTCCCCGTCGATCTGCGTCTGAACATCAATAGAATATCTGCCGTACCCCTCCGGCCACATATCTATATCAGCAAATCCCTTGTCTCCGCAGAACAATTCCATATATACCGTCATACTTGTGCAAAATGGATTCGTTACCACAGCAGATTCCTTTTCCTCGTTTACAATTTCCACTGATCGATTCGGATTATAAAAAATCCTGTCAAGCAGCGGTGATAACCCTGCCAAAAATGCCGGCAGCAGACATACTGCGGCTGCAGCGGCAGCAATCATATAAACTCTGAATTTCCTGCCTATGGCTTTAGAAATCTTTCTGCCAAGCTCCTCTTCCTTCTTCAAACCGTCTTGCTCTGCCGCATCTTCATCTTCCTTCTCGTACAATTCCTGGTCCAATGTCTGATCCAGATGATTCATAAGAACCTGGAATCTCTCAATATCCTCTTCGATCTCAGCACACTTCTCAGGTCTGAGTCCGCCGTTCAGATATTTCTCAAACCTGTCCCCATATTTGTCCTCACATTCATCCTCGCTCTTATATCCAGTTTCATATTCATCTTTACCCTTATATCCAGCTTCATATTCATCCTTATCTTCATATCTGGCCTCATATTCATCCTTATCCTCATATCCGTCCTCATATTCATATCTGCCGCTCCGGCTAAGTTCTTCTTGTTTCTTCATACTGACATCATCTCCTCTCCGTCTAACAGCTTCTTCAGATTCTTCTTTGCACGGTACAGGATCACCCGTACATTCCCGTAAGTAACCCCCATGATCCGGCTGATCTCCTCCTGTGAAAGCCCTGTAAAATAATACAGGACAACCGCCTCCTTCTCTGTACTCTTAAGCTTCTGTATCGTCCGGTATAGAAGCTGATTCCGTTCCTTCCGGATCAGCTTGTCAAGAATCTCATTTCCTTCCCTGCCTGCCCGTCCGGTCCCTTCTGCCGCCGCGTCCCTGCAATATCGGTCTTCTCCGTTACCGTCATGCGGCATCAGCCGCCGATCCTTACGCAAGACGTCAAAGTACATATTCCTTGCAACCATAAGGAGCCACGGAAGCACCGCCGTCTCGGACAGCTCCAGTGCGCCAAGCGCCTTAAGAAATGTCTCCTGCATCAGATCTTCGGCAAGAGCATGATCATGACAAAGGGAATAGAGATACAGATAGACCGCCTTCGCGTACCTTCGGTACAGCCGTTCCAGAACATTCTTTTCCACCTTCATCACCCCCATCCGCAAAGCGCTCTTCATATCCCTTCACATTAAGTAACGAATCAGTATCAAAATTGTTACAATCTGTATAAACTAATTATACCCTAATAAGCAAAAAACGCCTTAGAAAGTTTTTATTCTTTCCAAGGCGCTTTTCCTGTACTATGCCCGTATATTGATATTATTACCCTTTTCCGGATCCATGTCCTTATCTGCTTCACTCTCTTTTGCCGGATCTTCGGACTCTTTCTTCTTCATCCTACGTTTCTGCTCTTCCAGCTTCTTGATCTGCTCTTCCAGCTTCTTAATTCTTTTCTCCTTTTCTTCCGGCGGTATCTTATCATTATCTTTAATTTTTTTGATCTGCTTTTTCAAATCCTGGATTTTTTGATCTATAGACTGCACGTTCGTATTAGAATCATTTCTTTGAACATGATCTGCAAAACCAATCCCTGAAACTGACATAAACCATCCCTCCTGATTCTTAATTTGATATCATTATAACTTGCCGTTGAGGGATTTCAATAACTTTGTATTGAATTGCCGTTTTATTGTAATGAAATGCGGTATGTAATTATTAGTATTTCTTCTGCCGGCCTAAGCCTCTGGAGAGAATGTACAACCCTACCAGCATTTCGAAGATCGACAGACCTAACAGGACTCCTGATACAAAGTCTCTGATATTGCTCCCGCCGATATTAAAATGAATAGCCAGAAATGCCAGCCCGATAATGATCAGAATCATACCGTACAAAGATGTTCTTTGATTTTCAAGATTCTGGGTTCTTTTAAGCAGTTCAAGAATCTGGGTATCGTCATAAACACGGACGCTCTTATCTGTTTTTTCTTCTCCGTCAAGCAATTCAGCCACCGTTATCTCCAACTCTTTGCAAAGCAGTTCAATCACACTGTAATCCGGCATGCATTTCCCTGTCTCCCATTTTGAGATCGTCTTGTTTGTAACACCCAGACGTTCTGCGAGCGCCGCCTGTGTCATATTCTTTTCCTTACGTTTCTTTGCTAAAAAAGTTCCCATCATAATTTGATCCATTTAAAATCCTCCTTTTGTTTTGTAGCACGCCCTTATCGTATACCGTCTTTCGGCAAACTTCTATCCCCTCTAAGGAGAATTTGGGTGGAATTTGTAACAATTCAGATAATCTGCCCTTTTATATGAAAAAATCCATTTAAAATCGCTTCGCAATGGGATTTTTGTACTTCTGATTTATGTTCTCCCGGTCAGAAATCTGGATTGAATTGAATTCTCTCTTGACATTCCCCTCTCATAGTAGTATATTTATTGCAAGCAGATAAAGGGGAGTAGCCGAACACTACATGAACAGTGTATTTGAAAGCGTCACCCGATACCGAGAGGTATCCGTATCAAATGAGATGTGCAAGACTTTTATCGTGGCAGAGGTCATGGTAAGGGTCTTTTTTATATCCAGACATACATTGGCTGATCTGCCGGCAGAGAAAGTCTAATGTATTGACCATTTGGCAAATTCTAAAAGAAGGAGGTTGAAAGATATGGGTTGTCTGGGAAATTTACTTTGGTTTATCTTCGGAGGCTTCATAAGCGGACTTAGCTGGACGCTTGCCGGATGTCTCTGGTGCATTACCGTCATCGGTATTCCCGTAGGAATGCAGTGCTTTAAGATGGCCGGACTTAGCTTCTTTCCCTTTGGCAAAGAAGTCGTCTACGGCGGCGGAGCCGGTTCTTTACTGCTGAACATTATATGGCTGATCGTCTCCGGGTTCTGGCTCGCCGTGGAATCGGCATTGATCGGAGTTCTGCTGTGTATTACAATTATCGGTATTCCCTTCGGTCTGCAGCAATTCAAACTCGCCAAGCTGGCTCTGATGCCCTTTGGCACAACCGTGCGTTACTGATACTTCGTACATTTCGATGTACTATTACGCACATCACTCTATAACAGGAAAAGGAGAACAATTATGGAAAAACAACAATATGTATGCCCCAAATGCGGCAATATGCACTACGAAACCGATCAGTTTCAGGCAACCGGCGGGAATTTCGCCAAGGTATTTGATATACAGAACAAGAAATTCGCCACCGTCACCTGCACGCGCTGCGGTTACACGGAATTATACAAGCGTATGAACTCCGACGGCTGGGATATCATTGATTTTCTGATTGGGTAATCGTATAATACGGGCAATGCTTCTTCAGGCATTGCCTGTTCTCATTGGAGAAATCACACGCGATCTTCTCCGGCAGTTCCATCTCCACACCCAGCTTCTCTTTCACAAAATGCACCGCCTCTTTTACCGCCGTAAATGAATCCCTCTTACAGCATCTTGGCCCACCAAGCTCTGCAAGCGCGCCCAGCGCCCGCGACGTCATCTGATTGGAGAGCTTCCAGGAATTCCCTGTGAGCGGCGTCGCCTTCGTGACAATACTCATGAATATACCTGTGCTGACTGCTGCCCCGCAGCATCCCCACAGACCGCAGGCGCCGCCCGGATACTCGCTTCCTCTTGCCTTCATCTCTTCAAGCGCCTCTTCAAATGCACTCTGCCCGCCGCAGTTCTCAAACCCGCCGCAGTTCTTATACGCCGTGAGCAGTACCGCGCCCACCATTACATGATGCTCCGGTCCATGCATGTATATGTAGGGATCTTCCATCAACAACTGCATAAGGACAAGCGGATTCTTCTCCCCGCTCGTCCTGCATCCTTCCATGATCGCCTGTATTCCCCGCTTCGCATGGCAGTCGTCGCACACATAATGGCCGTCCTCACAGCTTGCATGACTCTCAAACTCTCCATGGCACATCACGCACTCCATCTTCTCAGCCTTCTCATAATATACGATCGGTTTGCCGCACACCAAGCATGCGCCCTCATTTCTCATAAACTTCTAACCTCCTGGTATCATTTTCTTGTGAATTCCCCGCCGCTTCGCTTCAACAGCTTTTCCTGTCATCATGCGACCAGTACACCGTCCTTTATCACTGCCTTCACCTTAAGCTCCCGGTCAAGCAGCACGGCATTTCCTCTCTTTCCCGGCGTTATAGAACCATATTCTCCGTACACTCCGAGACATCTTGCGGGATTTCGCGTGGCGCAGGCAACTGCCGTCTCGAGCGGAATACCCATCTTAAGAACCGCCGTCCTCATGCAATCCATCAGGTTCGTCGCCGAACCGGCCAGCGCGCCGTTCGATGCCAGGGTCGCCCTGTTGCCGGTAACGTCTACCTCCAGACCTCCCAGGGTATACCTCCCGTCCGGCATTCCCGTCGCACGCATGCTGTCGCTGATCAGAATGATCCGGTCCGCGCCGAGCATCTTGAACGTCGCACGCACCACGGAAGGATGGATGTGCACTCCGTCACAGATCATCTCCGCGTTCACATGGGCGCTATCCGACACCGCTCCCACAACGCCCGGATTCCTGTGGGTAAATGCAGGCATAGCGTTATACAGATGCACCGCATGATCGGCTCCTGCCTTGAATGCCTCCATTGCCGTATCATAATCCGCATTGGTATGCGCAAGGGAGATATGAACCTGATCCTTCATCTTCAGGATAAAATCCTTCGTATTCTCGCTTCGTTCCGGCGCGATACCGACGAATTTGACCAGGCCGCCGGATGCTTGGAGGAAACGCCTGCAGATATCTTCATTGCAGGAAATGATATTCCTTGCGTCCTGCGCTCCCTTCTTCTCCTCGCTGATAAACGGGCCTTCCATATTTACACCGATCAGATCCGCCCCCGCCGAGTCCTTCGCCTCCTCCTTATAAGCAGCCGCAACTGCCAGAATCTCTTCCAGTTCATTTACCGGAAGCGTCATAGTCGCAGGCGCGATCGCCGTCACCCCGACAGACGCCTCATACTCCGCGATCCTGGCTATGGCTTCTTTGGTGCCGTCGCAGAAATCATAACCCTTGCATCCATGGAAATGCAGATCGATCAGGCCCGGGATAGCATAACACCCTTCCCCGTCAAGCACCTCCTCCGTGGGATCCGCATCCTTAACCTCCGCGAATCTCCCGTCACGGATCGCGATCTCTTTGCTGACGAATTCCATACTCTCCGTATAAACCTTTACATTCTTGATTATCATATCTGACCTCCTTTTTGTATCGCCCGCAGCGTGTTGTCATGCAGGATCTCCCGGGCAAATTTATCCTGTTCCACATAGTAGGAATAAATAACGTCAAGCATCACCAGTATCGGAAACTGAGGGGAGATCACATTGCCGTGGTTCAGATACCGAAGCGAGGGAAGCAGAACGATCTCATCACAGAATTCTTCAAATATCCCCTTTTTCTTTGCCGTAAGAAGCACCGTCTTCGCCCCTCTTCTGTGGGCTTCCCGAAGCAGATACAGCACGTCCTCCTTCTCCCCGCTGATGCTGAGCCCGATCACCAGACTCTCCCTGTCCTGGAACACTGCCTGCATCCTCATCAGATCCGCATCCTTGATAGAGTCTATATCGACGCCGATCCTCATAAACCTGAATTCCATCTCTTCCGCCGTATGGCCGGAACTCCCTATACCGCACACGAAGACCCTCCCGGACTGGTTCAGATATCTCCCGATCCTGGCGATCTGCGCTTCATCCACAAGATTATAGGTCTTATTCAGAAGCTCCTGATACGCGTTCAGGACCATCCGAGTATTCCCCGTCATAGATTCCTGCTTCTCCACGAAGGTCTCCTCGTACTGATATACGAACTCCCTGTATCCCCGGTAACCGCATTTCTTGGCGAAGCGGGACAGAGACGCTTCCGACACGTACAGCATCTCTGATATTGATTTTGCTGAGAAATCCATCCTCTTTCGATTCCGTATAAAGAACTCTGCGATCGTCTTCTCTACCATCGTAAAATTATCATAATTCGATTCAATCATCGGCACTACAGATTTTACATAATATCCCATCTCATATTCACCTGTTATGTCTTCTGAAAGCCAGAAAATGATAAAACGCCCCCAACATTCCCGCATCATTCCTGTGCTTCGCAAACGCGATCTCCGTACAGGAAGCTATGCTCGGAATCAAATATCTCCTCACCGCATTCTGTATCCGGCACTTCAGGTAATCCTCCTGCGCCATGATACCTCCCCCCAGTACAACGATCTTAGGATTGATCACATAACAGATGTTGGCAATCCCCTGTCCAAGCACATCCACCATCTCGTCGATCGCCCTGATACAAAGCTCGTCCCCTTTCTTCGCCTCCTCAAATATGTGATATCCGTTCCATACGTCCGCCGTTTCATTTTTCCATTCTGCTACCTTCCTCGAGAGAATGCTTGCCGCCCCCAGCGTTTGAAAGTCACTTCCCGCCATGTGCATATATCCAACCTCACAAGCACTGTTGGCAAAACCGTGAAATACTCTTCCGTCAGCAATGATGCATCCTCCGATCCCTGTTCCGACCGTCAGCATAAGGGACGGATCCGCCCCCTTAGAAGCCCCTGACACAGACTCCGCAAGCCCCGCACAATTTACGTCATTTTCCACCTCGCAGGGTATCTCAAACCTGCGCTCCATCACTTCCTTGAATCGAGTCCCCGCATAATCGGGTATCAACGATGCCGAATGAAATACCTCTCCCTTCCAGACATCTACCATACCCGCCGTAGATATGCATATCCCGCTGATCTTCCCGGTCTTCTGATACTGCTCCACGATACCCGCCGCTTTGGAAAGGATAGAAGGACCGCCCTTATATGCTTCGGTCCGCATCTCGCTGCGGCAGATAATCTCCCCGTCTTCATTCAGGATGCCGTACTTGATCGCCGTTCCCCCTATATCAATACTTACATATCTTTCCATCTCTGTGCCCCTTTATTATAGTATATTCCATCCATTTCCGCAATCGGTTATTGGTGTACCGGATCTGAACCAGATCTGCACTAGATCTGCACCTTGAATATAGCCTTCCTGATCCGCTCCGGCTTCTCTGCCGCAACCGCCGTCCGGTGCGCGTCGCTTGGATAACACACCAGGAAGTCTCCTGGGCCTAGGATCACAGATCCGTTTTTCGCGCCTTCCATCGGCAGAAAATCATCCTTCGGCACATATTCCTTCACACTCATATTCTGAATAAAATTCAGATCGATCTGTTCCCGTCCTTCAAGCATGAGATGTACATCCAGATATGCCCTGTGCGCCTCCCAGAAGCGTTTACTGGCATCCGTCGTCTCATACTCTACAATATTAACAAAGAGCCTTTTGCCGTCGATCTCATGACTCCCGTTTTCACAGGCGCACAGATCATTCCTCTTCGCATAGTTAAAACACTCGAATACTCCGTCCTCCATACATAAGTAATCCTTTAGATTGCGAATATTTCCAAATATCATTCTTGTCTCCTTCCTCTTATCTTCCGTAAATAGTTGTACCAGGCGCCGGTACGGAATCATCGCCTTTTATTTTCCTGCTGATCAGGCTTGCCGGAATACCCACAGCCAGTGACACCCCGATAGAGATCAGCGAGTACGACCAGATCGACACCGCCTCTGCCGGAACGAAATACTTGATCCCTACCATGACAAGGGACGCCGCGATAAATGCAAGCACTGCGCCGAAGGTATTGGCCGTTTTCGTAAATGCCCCAAGGATAAATGTCCCGATCAGGATACCGAGCACCAGTCCCATGAATCCGTTAAACCACTCATACGCCGACTTCACCCCGCCGTTTGCCAGCACCATGGATACAGCGATAGAAAAGATCCCGACGATCAGGGATACATACTGACCGATCTTCGTCTGCGTCTCGAAGCTTAACTCCTTCTTCGCAAGCCGCGCCTGAATATCGAGAGTCCAGCTCGCCGCCACTGAATTAAGCCCTGTTGACAGCGTCGACTGCGACGCCGCATAGATCGCCGCCAACAGAAGCCCGGTGACGCCCACCGGAAGCTCAAACGCGATATAGGATGCGAAGATCTGATCCTGCGCCGCGGCCGGAGGAAGCGCATTCTGCCGATAGAACACATACAGTCCCGTCCCGATCAGATAGAATACGGTCGCGATAAATATGGACAGCGCTCCGTTGGCAAGCATCATCTTATTCAGCTTCTTTTGGTCCGTCGTCGTCGTAAAACGCTGCACAATATCCTGGCTGGATACATAGGAACCCATCGTATTGAACCCTGCTCCGACGATCATGATGAATACGCTGTCCCGTAAGATATTGATATCAAAGACCGGCTGGTCTTCGGCAAGGAATTTGTGCTCCGCCGCGAACGCGGCAAATATACTTCCGATCCCGCCGTCGATGTGTACCAGAAGGAAGATCAGCGAGAAGGTAACCCCGATCAGCAGAACAGAACCCTGAATGAAGTCGGTCCAGAGTACAGACTTAAGGCCGCCTGTATAAGAATATATGATCGCGATCACGCCCATAATGATGATCAGCAGATTGACGCTGATGCCGGTCAGACTTCCAAGTACCATACAGGGAAGATACATAATGATCGACATACGTCCTACCTGATAGATGATAAACATAACCGCACCCAGCACACGAAGGCCTTTGCTCCCGAAACGCAGTTCCAGATAATGATATGCCGTGTCAATATCCAGTCTGCTGTAGATCGGCAGGAAGAACCTGATCGTCAGCGGAATCGCAAGAAGCATGCCAAGCTGCGCAAACCACATGATCCAGGTCCCCGCATAGGAATTTCCGGCAAGGGACAGGAATGATATGGGGCTTAACAACGTCGCAAATATAGATACGGAGGTTACCCACCAGGGCACAGTCCCGTCACCCTTAAAATATTCCTTCCCTTTCATCTCCTTTTTAGAGAAATGAAGGCCGGCAAATAATACTGCAGCCAGATACACTACCAAAATAACCAGATCAACTACTGTAAACCCCTGCATATATTCTCCTCCTGGTATTTCTCTTGTGCCGACCGTATCATCTGCGCTGCTTCCCTGACAATATCTTCGTCGCTCTTTGTCAGATTCGGCAGAGGCTCTCTTACTCCTCCCAGATTAAGACCTTCGTTGATCTTAAGTACCGCCTTGATGACGCCGTACATATTTCCATGAGCAGAGCACAGCTTACCGATGATCTCATTGACCGCGTACTGCATCTCTCTCGCCTTCCCAAGTTCGCCCGCCTTCATATACGCTTCCAGCTTAAGGAACAGTTCCGGCATTGCGCCGTAGGTTCCGCCGATCCCGCCCTGCGCCCCTATAGCAAGGCCGCTGATGAACTGCTCGTCCGGACCGTTGAAGATCACATAATCTTCTCCCGCCGCCTGTTTGAACATCTGGATATCCTGGACCGGCATAGAGGAATTCTTAACGCCGATCACTCTCGGATTCCTGCGCATCTCCTCAAACAGCCCCATCGTAAGAGCTACTCCCGCAAGCTGCGGTATATTATAGATCACAAAATCCGTATTCGGCGCAGCCATACTGATGCTGTTCCAGTATTGTGCGATCGCATGCTCCGGCAGCCGGAAGTAGATCGGCGGGATCGCGGCTATGGCATCCGCCCCGAGACTCTCCGCATGTTCTGCCAGTTCCATACTGTCTCTGGTATTGTTGCAGGCAACATGAGCGATCACCGTAAGCCTGCCTTCTGCAGCTTTCATAACATTTTCCAGAACGATCTTCCTGTCCTCCACGCTCTGATAGATGCATTCCCCGGAAGAACCGTTGACATAGACGCCCTTCACGCCCTTTTTCACAAAATACTCCGTCAATTCCCGCACTCCCCTGGGGCTGATATCCCCCTTCTCGTCATAACACGCATAGAATGCCGGGATGACTCCTTTGTATTTATTCAGATCTCTCATGCTTTCCTCTCCCTTTCTCTCTTGATGCTGCTTCTTTATCCTTAAGGCCCTGGACAAAGGCTCTCGTGATCAGCTGCGGCCTTGTGATCGCCGATCCCACCACCACGCAGAACGCTCCAAGCTCTATCACCCGTTTTGCCTTCCTGGGCGTATCAATATTACCTTCCGCAATAACCTTATGTTTTACTCTCGCAACGATCTCCCGGATGATCCTGAAATCTTCTGCCTCAATATGCTGCCCTCTGCTCTGCCTGGTATAACCAACCAACGTCGTACCGATAAAATCAAACCCCAGCTCGTCCGCATGGACCGCTTCCTCTACGGTCGAACAGTCCGCCATAAGAAGCTGTCCGGGATAGGCTTCCCTGATCCGGCTGTAAAACGTATCCAGAGTCACGCCTTGCGGCCGCAGGCTGTCTGTCGCATCCATTGCAATGATCAGCGGCCTTACTTCCATCAGCTCTTTGATCTCCTTCATCGTCGGAGTGATATAGACCCCGCTGTCTTTGTAGTCTCTCTTCACGATCCCGATCACCGGAAGATCCGTCTGCGACTGGATCTCGCGGATATCTTCTTTTGTATTGGCGCGGATTCCCGCCGCACCTCCTTCTTTTGCCGCCAGCGCCATTCTTCCCATGATAAACGAAGAATGCAGCGGTTCATCAGGCAACGCCTGGCATGATACCACCAGCCTGCCCTTTAGTTGCTCCACATCATCTTGCATATTCTTACTCCCCCTTCTTTTTTCTCACATCTGCTTTGTTTTTTCGCTCATTTGCTTTTTTCTCACATCTGTTTTGTTCTTTCGCTTATCTGCTTTTTCTGTTAATTTCTAAGTTCTTCCTCTGTTGTCTGCCATTCAGTATAACAGCAGGGAATTTATTTACAATAGATTCAGATTATTCGGAAAGTTCTTTCATACATTTCAAAAAATCCTCTTACCTGTCATATTTTTCAGTGCAATTTTTTGGTAATATTGTACAATGTCAGGTTACTTCTTTCCAATTTTGAAAGTACTTTCAATGTGATATTTCTAACTCTAGTTATTTGCATTTTGGGTGAAAACTATGCGAAGACATTCGCTGAAACTTTCTTGATAAAAATTACAAAGGGCATGCCCGGAATATTTCCAGACATGCCCTTATATAGAGTTGATATGCTAATCAAAATACCTTAATCTGCGCCAATTATACAATAACAGCAGGATCGATCCCACCACCAGAATCCCTGCCAATAGCTGCGACACCGGAAAACCGTTCGGGAGAAGAAGCTGATCCGTCCGAAGTCTCTCGATCCAGAACCGGCCGAATCCATACCCTGCCAGATATAATAGAAATATCTCTCCGTCAAACTGCTTATGTTTCCTGTACAGCAGCAGCACCACCAACACTAAAAGACACCAGAGCGACTCATAGAGAAATGTCGGATGGACCTGAATAAAAGATACATCGTCTACCGTCTCCATATGCTTGCGCATCAGTTCCGTAATATCTGAACCTCTGACCGCATCTACCGGAAGCCTCATGGCAAGAAACGAATCCGTATATTCACCGAATGCCTCCCGGTTAAAGAAATTCCCCCAGCGTCCGATCATCTGCCCTGCCACGAGCCCAAGCCCCGCTGTATCCATCAGAAGCGGTGCAGACAAACCCTTCAGCCGGGCGAATACTATCACCGTTATGACCGCAGCGATCACGCCTCCGTAGATCGCCAGTCCGCCCTGCCTAATGTTGAAAATACTTAAGAGATCCCTCTTATACATATCCCAGGAAAAGATCACATAATAGATCCTTGCCCCGATAATAGAGAATATTACCGCATATATGGCAAGATCATAGTAATCCTCAGGATTCTGTCCGGTACGCTTAGCCTCCATAGCCGCGATAAAAATTCCGGCCAGAATTCCTATACCTATAATGATCCCGTAATACGCAATGTCAAATCCAAGTATTGTTATATGATCGCCTACCGACTTCAGATGAATCCCAATATGAGGGAAATCTATCATTCTGTGCATGATCAAAATCTCCCTCCCTATACATTAAAACGGAACAGCATAATGTCTCCGTCCTTCACCACATAATCCTTGCCTTCCAGTCTTACAAGGCCCCGCTCCTTTGCTGCGCTGTGGCTTTTGCATTCCATCAGGTCATCATAGGAGACCACCTCTGCACGGATAAAACCGCGCTCAAAATCAGAATGAATCTTCCCCGCTGCCTGAGGCGCCTTCGTACCTTCCGTAATCGTCCATGCGCGGACCTCCGGCTCTCCGGCCGTCAGATAACTGATCAGCCCCAACAGTCTGTAGCTTGCCTTGATCATCTTCTCAAGCCCGGATTCCGAGAGTCCAAGATCTTCAAGGAACATCTTCTTCTCATCCTCTTCAAGCTCCGCGATCTCCTGCTCGATCTGCGCACAGACCACAAACACCTCGCTTCGTTCTCCCTGCGCATATTCACGAACCGCCTGCACACCGCTGTTGGCTGCGCCGTCATCCGACAGATCATCCTCCGCCACGTTCGCGGCGTAGATCACCGGCTTATAGGTCAGCAGGTTATAGCCTGTAAGCCAAGCCTGCTCTTCTTCATCCTCGGCCCCTTCGAACGTCTTCGCAAGCCTGCCGTCTTCCAGATGCGCCTTGATCTTATTCAAAAGCTCCAGCTCCTTCGCCGCCGCTTTATCGTTCCTCGCTGACTTAGCAGTCTTGGCGATCCTTCTCTCCAGTATCTCCAAATCCGAGAAGATCAATTCGAGATTGATGGTCTCAATGTCCCGCAGAGGATTAATGCTTCCGTCCACATGAACGATATTGCTGTCTTCAAAACATCTCACCACGTGAACGATGGCATCCACCTCCCGGATATTCGCTAGAAACTGGTTGCCGAGTCCTTCGCCCTTCGAAGCGCCCTTCACCAGTCCTGCGATATCTACGAATTCGATCGCCGCCGGTATGATCTTCTTCGTCTGATACATCCTTCCAAGCACGTCAAGCCGCTCGTCCGGTACGGTTACGACTCCCACATTGGGATCGATCGTACAGAACGGGTAATTCGCCGATTCCGCGCCTGCCTTCGTCAATGAATTAAATAATGTACTCTTACCTACATTGGGTAAGCCTACGATTCCTAGCTTCATATTTATAAATTCCTCCCTAAAACCATTGATCTTACTGGATTTTACAAAATTATATCTTTTTACTGTACCAATTACTAAGCCACCGTATTATTCTAACTCATTTTCATCATACTTTCAATCATTTCCTTTTTTCTTATCGTACAATAATCTATTTTTAGATTCACTTCAAACCATTTGAAGTTCATACTGTTACGATGGCGGCCTGGATGAAATGAAGCAGAGATCAATGGACGTGGAACTATCCAAACAATGAAAATCTAATACATCATGTGGACTGTGGATTTCATGACGGGATCCATGGACTTTTGTGTTCCAAAAGGAAATCGAAACCGACAAAGTGCCACATTTTCGGCAGTATGATGCATTTGCAGACGGCACTGCGCAGTCAATGAAAGAAAGGTTGGAAAAATAATTTTCTGATTGCGTCTCCCTCAATTCGTCGCCCAACAGGCAGACTTAGTTACACACTCATCACACATTTTTCTCCATAATATTGAAATTGGGAATCATGTGTAAGTAATACTAAATTCTCATATTTAGCCTGCGCTATCAGAAGCCTGTCAAATGGATCATTATGTTTTGGTGTATCGTTCGGTCGTGATAAAGACTTTAACAGGAAAATATGTCCCGGCTCTATAGGCAACCTGGTAAATCCTGTATCCTCACACAGCCGGACAAATTCCTCCTCTGATACAGGCATATTTTCCGGCTTGATTATATGCTTGATTGCAACTTCCCATACAGAGACCATACTATAAAATACTTCATTACTTTCCTTTTCAAGAAGCTTTATCACTTCATCTGACAACTTCGACGTATCTGCAATGGCCCATAGTACAATGTGCGTATCCAGCAAAATCTTCATGTCTATTTCACCCCAAACATTTCTGCTATCTCGTCATTATTATCATCAATATTATCCGGAATCTTATATTTTCCATTTGCAATTCCCAATGTTCTTTTCTGCCCGGCTACTGATAAATGCATGGAAAAAGGCATTCCCTGTTCCTCCACGCTTTGCCTTGCAAATATTCTTACCGCTTCTGCAAAAGATGTCCCCAGTTGTTTATATAATAATTCAACCTGTTCCTTTAACTCTGAATCCATTCTTACTTGCAGGGTTGCCTCCTTAGCCATAACAAACACCTCCTTTTGTAATACAATTATATTACAAACGTCTTACATTTTCAATTGTATTATCGTATTTAATGTCTCCACTATTATTCATAGTCAATTCGTTCAATTTTGAAAATTACTGGTCTTGTACCATCTGAGCAATAGGCAATCATCTTGTTTTCTCCCTTCATCCATCCTTTCATAATGGAACCACTCTGCAGTCCTGTATAGATATAACGTGAAATTGCATCCTACGCCTCAGAACAATGCAGCATTTAGAGCTAGCCTTCCACAGTATCAGGATCAGCTTCTGTTTTAACCGATGTGTTAAGCTCCATATGCTAAAAATCATCCCTCTCATCATCCCGCAAAAAAACGAATTTGCTACCCACATTATAACATTGACATGCTTCGCAAGCAGGATCCGCACAATACTGCTGTTGAAGTTCAGGATATAGTTATCGGAAGCACTCCTCCATATGGTCATTAATCATCCCACAAACCTGCAGATGGAAATATGCTCTCACAGAACAAAAGTATTTAAACCCTCTCTTTTTTATTAACAGCCTCAAACTTCGCACATAGATTTTAGCTATGCACCTTGAAAATTCAATATCTGGCAATGATTCAATTATCAAAGGACAGTCTTTTATGCCACTATGCTGCAACTAATTGCGATTGTAGCAGAGCTGGCAAAGTGCTGATGAATGTTTCAACCAGTTCATCTATCTTTTCATCAACGAGATCGCAGTGTTCCTCTAAAAGTTTCCGGAACATTTGGAGCAGCATCTGAAATACCTGTATCCATGTAATGTCAGACATTTCGTCAGTAAAGTATAGAAATAATTCCCCAAGAGACCGGTTGTCGTTTGATTCCCTGTTTTCGATGGACAGCATCATATATCTGGTAAAAACAACCGCAGTATGGGCGCTCATTGCATCAAAGGAAAGGGAATGACATTCTTTACTGAGTCTGAGATAACTCTTGCAGACTTTGAAGAATACTTCGATATCCCAGCGTTTCCCATAAAGGCGGATGATTTCTTCTTCGCTTAAAGACGTATCCGTTGAGATAAGGCAGAGGTACTCTTTCCGCTTATTCCGGTTGCGGACATATACGACTCTGGCGGGGATGGATTTTTCTCCCCTGATCACTTCCACCTCCACTGATAAGAGATATCTGGAACGTCCCCTGCGTTTCTTGTTCCTCTTGTAGATATGGATAAGTGAGAGGGCTTCTCCATTGTACCGGAAGAACATCTTTGGTGTCTTCTTGATCATTCCGATTACTTCATAACCAAGATTTTTTACAGCGTGAAGCGATTTGGGAGAAGAAAACCAGCTGTCAAAGAGAACATATTTTGCAGGAATATCAGCATTTTTAGCAGCTTTAAGAAGTTCTAACATAGCCTGCGTCCCTTTTGTCATAGAAAGTTTGCGGCGCTTATAACCAACGGTTCTCTTATCAAGACTGACAGCTTCATTTACACGGTTTTTCTTATTGTCCGTGGATAAAAGGATGCTGTTTACGGGAAGAAATGTACTGCCGTCTGTCCATCCAAGGGTCAGCATACGGAATCCAAACTGATAGGCATGTTTTGCATGGTCGTAAGTTTTTGCAAGGAGTTCCACCTTTTTGGAACGATTCCTTTCAAACATGGAATCATCAATACAGAGTACATTTGTCCTACACGCATCATTCAGCGGCACAACGGCATCCCGGATGATCCTTGATGTAAGTACCGTTGTGAACCTGATCCAGTTGATCTGCGTAGATTTCATAAAACGGTATACAGTGTCTTTTGCGAAAGAAGGCGTATTTCTACCGGACAGAAGATTCATGTACATGCTTCTGTTTGAAAAGATCAGGAGAAACAGGTATTGGAAAATCTGTGTCACAGGCGTGCCTTTCTTATGGTAAGCGCCGGATGCCTTTAAAGCAGACGTCACATGGAATCTGGAAAAAATCTTTTGATAGTTTTAGAAATCTGGTTATCATTCTGGTTGTCTTGTGTTATACTGTTATTCATAGCATGGGCCTCCGGTGGTATGTTGTTTCTGAACAATTCAATTATACCAAAAACAGAGTGTTTCATGCTATTTTAATGCCAGTTATTATTGAATTTTCAAGGTGCATAGGCACTTATTCAAGTGCGAAGTTTGAGTAACAACGTTATCTAACATTGGTTAATCCGTTATTATTTATGTGGGTTAGTATTTTGGCATTTTTCCCTTCCTTGAGTTCCTACATCTCTATACAGAATGCACTTTAGAAATACGACGACTTCTTGAGCCTATCCTAGTACACCGAATAATAAGTAACCAGCCATATAGCTTGCCTGATTTTCCATCTGCGTCGTTGTCGTCAATCGGCGTAGCGCCCACTACGCCTCATTCCTCCGCCTTGCATATAAAAAATCATTCTGCGTTATATGGCTAGGAACTTATTTTTCGGTGTACTAGCTAAACTATATAATCTTTTTCGCCATAACTAACCACATTTACCCCCCCCCTATTTCTTACTATGTGATAATAGATTAATTTTTGTTGTCAACGTCTATTTCTGTTTCAGACTTTTAAGTACTTTTACCATTCTCTACTGCAAAAAATTCTTATCCGCATACACCACCTTAAATCTTCCCTTATTCATATGAAAGAAAAACGTAATCAAACGCTCAGATAAAAATCCCGGATATCTGTTCTGATATCCATCCTCCTTTTGCCCGCCATGCTCCGCCGCCTTAAACAGTATGGGAAACAGCCACACGCACAGCTCATCCAATACCTCCCTGCGCGCAATGAGCATATTGCATGGAGAATACAGGTTTCCCTTAAAAAATTCAGCCGCCTGCCGGTACATCCTCATATCCTGTTCCTTCACGCACTCCATCATATACTCCCAATCCGAAGCCTCATGACGCGCTTTATAGTTCTCTTCCAGATCAGGCGCCACATACAGCGGAACAGGCAGGATGACATCCACCTGATTACAGAGCATCCTTTCCTTCCAGTCTTCCGGCAGTATAAAGTGCCTGCGGTAATGGGCCAGTCCAACGATATCTTCCCTGGCATTCTTCCAGATCCAGTACAATGCCGTCAGTTCACAGAATTGTCTGTTTCTGTCTGAGATATTGTCTCCCCCTGCATCCGTCAGGATCCCTTCCGCCAGCCGCTCTGCAGTAAGCACGGCGCCGGCCTGTATCTCCTTCTCGTAAAACGCCGGCTCATAAGGCGCCTTAAGGGGACGGTCGTATGCCGACCTTGCCACATATACGACTGCCGACGGATCTTTCCCTGCATTCTCTAAATTTTCAATCTTAGCAAATTCCTCTCCGCTGTCGGCAAAATATTTCTTCAGATATTCATTGCGGATCCGCAGGTCCAGTTCCACTGTAACTGGATATATCTTTTCAAACCCAACGTTTCTCAACCGTTCCGTAAGATCTTCATGATAGATTCCCCGAGTCCCTATGTATATCGGAAATTCCGTACACAACTTCCCCTCATCTAAAAATAAAACTGGAATGCCGCCAATCTTTTTCGGGTTCTTTTCTTCATTATTATACAAAAATGCTTCTATCTTCATTTCAGGATACAAAGCCTGCAGATACACTGCCAGCGTCTGTGCCCGGGAATGTGCGCCAAAAATATAGATCTTCTCATCCATATCCCAATCTCCCCTTAATGGTATTTTCCTGAGCCCATACATGCTTTGACCATTTCCAGACAGGTATGCCCATATTTCTGATCCGGCTCCAGATAGTTTCCCTCCCCCCATTCATTCCATGCATTTAAAAACACATAGCCATTCCCTTCTTCCTGGCTTTTCTGAATGGTTTTTTCAAGATACTTTCTAAATTTCCGTGGCGAAGCGCCTCTCGTTACGACTGCTCTGGCGCCACGCCTGGGCGAGTCATCATAATCAACAAATACAGTACGGAATTCATTCCTGCCGTGCTCCGTATTAAGCATCTTCCGGTTTACCGCATCATACTGAATCGATCTTACTGCAAACCGGTTCAAGAAACGTGCCCCGTCCTCCTTATATTCCATGGATGTACTGCTCTTTAGCATCTCTGATTTTGTCTTGTTCGGTTCAAAATCAACAGAACCATTTACCCATATGCTCTTTGCCACATGCTCCCGGCATACGTTCATGGAAATGATAAACACACCGTCAAAGCCTTCCCGTCTTGCCCGCATATTCCAATGCCGGATCATATCATTAAAATGCGGGATATTCCGCAGCCTGTATATAAGAAGCATAGGACGGTTCTCTTCTTTTATATACCGCTCATCATGGAAAAAGGGTGAAAAATAATCATAATGCCTATCCCACTCCTCTTCGCTCCCATAGGTCTGCGGGATCAAGATCTCCTTATCTCCGCCTGCACCGTGCCAGGTCTTCGTCCACGGTTCATTTGCCCATGCAAAACAATAATGAAAATCAGGAGTTCCTCTCTTAAGCAGATTCTCTGCGGGCTTCTCCAATACCAGCCTGCCATTAAACCAGTAATGGTAAAAGCAGAATCCATAGATACCGGATCTCCTCGCTAGGTCCATCTGCCAGTCCATTACACCCTCATCCAGTAAATTATAATAATTATCACGTAACGGGACTCTGGGCTGATAGTGCCCCGGATACAGCGTTTTACTCTTTACTACATTGGTCCACTCGGTAAATCCCTTCCCCCACGCGTCGTTATTCTCTGGGATCTCATGAAACTGGGGTAAATAAAATGAGATCAGCTTCATATCTTCACACACTCCAAACCACTTCCTCTATTGAGATCACAGGGCATTCCACTTTCCCTGTCAGATCCTTCTTGATTCCTTCAAATGCATAATACGGCGTCACGATGACGGCATCGGCTCCGGGGAGCCTGTCTTCCTTCGGGGAATATACGTCTGCGATCCGTGAAATAGAACAGCCTGCATCCCGGTCAATGCCATACACGATCTCAATCCCGCTTCCCTCTAATTCTTCCATAAGCCGGTTGGCAAGCTCTGCCATCCCGTAGACCGCAATCTTCCTGTAGCCCATCATCTCAAAATAATTGCTCAGGCTTTTTCCTTCATTTTTCAACTCCAGCCAATGATTCAGCAACTGGTAATTGTCCGAGAGTTTGTTATTTTCAGCTGTTAACGATCCGTCCTTCTCTCTGTCCTTCTTTTTCTTCCATATAAAAGCTGCCGCCAATACGCCCATGACCGCCGGATATAAAACATTTTTTCCATATTTCATTATGTCTTCTTTCCTTCTTTTCCTTCCGTTTTCTTCTTTCTTCCGCTGATCAAAACTTCTTTTATTCTGCCTTCCGCTTTCTTCCGCTGACAATAGTTTCCGGCTCTTCCCATATGATCTTTTCAGGCGCGATCCCCATCTTAAGCAATGCACTTTTTATCCCCTCTGCATGATTCCTGAACTTCACAGCTATGATCAATTTGTCAAAGGGCTCCGTCTTAAGCCTCTCAGGGTTCTCGACCTTAAGCCCTTCCTCCTGGTATTTTCTATACTGCCTGTCCGCCCACAGCACTGCCGGCCCGCAGCGCGTCAGTTCAAAGAAACGGTGAAAAGATTTTCCCACCTCGCCGGCTCCGTAAAGAACGACTCTATCACTGTCCCCGATCTGTTCGAAGGGGGGCACATAATAAGGAATCTCCTGCCTTAATCCCAGTCCCATCATATGGTTCAGCCCGTACAGTGCACGGTCCGCAAAGAAAAGATCCAGGCGTTCCAATAATTCTTCTGAAAATCCTGACACTTTTGGATATACCAGACGGTAGAAGATATTTAACTGCTCTAAATACGACTGATCCGTACTGTGACAGGCAGAGCCTTTTCTCTGCCTGTAATAATAATACGCCTGGTTTCTGATCACGATCCCATCTGCCTTAAGCATACAGAACAATGCCAATGTTATATCTTCAAAATAGCGCAGCCGCCGGTCAATCTTTTCATAATTCTCAAGTACCAGCTTACTCGAAAACAGCTTATCACAAAGGTTCAGGCTGATCCCCGCCTCCGTCCCGATCTGATCAAACAAATGATGCCGGATATCCGGATGCCTGCAGTCAGCATACCACCCTTCCTCTATCACTGCGCTTTCGGCATAGCAGCCTCCTGTAGTATCGTCATATATATTCTTCTGACAGATCGCTGCCTCTGCATTTTGGCTCTTCATGGCCTGGCACAGATCCTGATACATCCCTTCCGCTATCCAGTCGTCCCCGTCGACAAATCCCACATATTGCCCGCGGGCCTTTCCGATACCCGACGTTCTCGCAGCCGATACCCCTTGATTGTCCTGGTGTATCACGACAACGCGGGAATCCTTCTTTCCATATTCATCACATATGCTCCCGGAATGATCCGTTGATCCATCATCTACCACTATGATCTCAAGATTCCGGTATGTTTGTCCCAGTATACTGTCCAGACATTTGCCAAGATACTTCTCCACGTTATACACGGGAACCACTATGCTTATTAATTCTTCCATCCTATCACTATTCCCATTTCTATCCTTATCCCTCATAATATACCGCCAGTTCCCTTATATGCGCTTCCATCGTGGTCAGCTTCGGTGCGCCGTTCCAGTAATCTGCCAGCTTGTCCGGACACTCTGCCAGCGCCGAAAGTCTGCTGATAAAGTCATCCACATCCCCCGCGGCAAACACAAACTCTTTTGATAAAGTAAGCTCCATTGCACCTCCCGCATCACTGACAAGCAATGGGATCCCCTGCGCTCTCATCTCGATCGCCACCTGAGGCAGATTATCTTCCCACAAGGGCGGGATGATCCCCAGCTGAATATCCTCCAGTATCTGAGGCAGTCTGTCATGTGTATAACCGTCATAGACCGTAACCCCTGCAAGCCTTTTCCTCAAATCTGCGATGCGCTTTTTCATTGTCTGGTCTGTTATCTTGGCCGCGAGTGTCAGATCTATCCTCTCTGCGGTCTGCATCGGCATTTTTTCTAACGCTTCGATCAAAAAATGAAATCCTTTTTCCTTTCTCATATATCCAAGATAACAGATACGCAGTATGTTTCCATCAGACGGATAAGCGTTGGCGCACTTCTGGTTTTCGGCCGCCTCCGTTCCGATATAGCTTACAACTACTTTTTCTCTCTCCAGCCCATGACAGACCGCTATCTCTGCCGTCCTTTGGGAAACAGCAAGGATCAGATCCATATATCGGTTCAGATATATCACATTTCCTTCCCGGAACCTTCTGAGCGCTTTGCTCAGTCTCTTCCTTTTCTTTACCGAGATCTTCCCGCCCCTTCGGCTGTCCCATACAGCACATGCCTTCTCTGCCATACGCTGTACCAGCCCCCAGGCCGGACTGACCTGCTCCCTCCGCTGTTTCCTGTAATTTATCCACTGGTTTAAGATCACTTTCCATCTATGTACATCTCCCGGCATACAGCCTATACAGCCCTCCCCGCATCTTTTCTCCCTGCAATTATGTGAATCAGCCTTCCACAGTGTGACGCCGGGGCAAAACGGATAGTAATTATGCAGGGAATAGATGAACCTTGTACCAGGGAACTCCCCCTTCAACGCAAGCACGCCCAGAGACAGGCCTTCCAGGTTCTGAAAATGTACGATATCAAATCCCCCTTCTTCCAGAAAAAACTGTCTGACGACCTGTTTCAAGATAACGTCTTCATTTTCCCTCCAAAGAGACGTAAAGCTTAACCGTGCCGAGGACAGCACAGGAGAATTGACGATCTGAAAACTACGGCATTTATCTCCGAATATATTTTCCGAAGGCTCAATAAAAGTCCCCTTTTGCCGGATATCGTATGCCCTTCCTGAGCTTAAAAAGTAAACTTCCAGGTCATCCCGGCGGATCAGATGCCGGATCAGGTTCTTGGTATATACGGATACTCCCCCTCCTTTATTCTCCGTCTCATCAAAAGGAACCCAGTTATAGATCAGAATCTTTTTCATAGGCTTTCTGTAAACAGCCTCCCTCCACGCTTCTCCAGTTCCCACATATAATAATTTTCCACCACATTGATCTCGTCTGCTTTATGGGCATACTGTATCGTCCCCAGGTCTGCGATCCTGCTCTGCATCACCGGATGCGCAAGCACCTTTTTCAATTCCGGCTTCGGCGTGATCCCGTCCGGCTCCATCATGCTGATCCCCGCGAATTCCTCTGGTGTATAGGTTCCCCAGTTCAGTATCTTGGTGAAGAATATCTCATCTACTCCTAGTTCTTCCCCCCACTGCACAAAAGGTATCATTTCCTGGTAATTTTCTTTCTGCACTACGAAGTTCATGCGGAAATAGCTGAGTTCTCTGCGCCTTCGTAGATCTGCCGCAAACTCCATGTTCTCCTTTAGTATGTCAAAGCTGCCGTTTCTTCGGATCCGTTCATAGGTCTGCTTCATAGCGGCATCTACAGAGACGGTCAGCATGATCTTCCCGGTCTTTCCTGCAATGAAGCGCTCCCAGTTCTTTGGCGTAAACAGCGTCCCGTTAGACAACAGGCGGATATACTTTGGATCGCACTGGTTGGATTCGTATACCGCACGATAGGAGGGGCTTGCAAATACTTCCCCGTCCCCTGCCATGATCAGGAATTTACAGTGAGGCAGATACTCTTCTTTTACCTGTTCTGCAACCCGGTTGACCAGCACAAGCTCCTGTCCCTTTGCAAAGTGCACTTCCCTGCGGCAGGTACTGCATGAAAGATTGCAGGAAGGATCGTATCCCAGCGCTAATACCTCCGGGTATGACGACATCTGTCTGTATGCCTGCCCTTCTGCTCCTATTCTGCCGTCTATGCCTTTATCTTCATTCGCTACGAACAGAGGACACATGCTTTTATCGCAGAACGTATATGTCCGGTTCTCTGTTGACAGGCACATGATCTTATGCAGGCTGGAATTCCATACCTCCTGTATATTCTTTTCCAGGATGTTGTCCAAGTCCTGGCTCACGAAGGTCGTACAGCAGCATCTGGTATTCCCTCCATTCAGGATCTCCAGATGGTTCAGCATTGTCCGGCAGTCCAACTCATAAAAGGACCTGTCAAATATCGTCTGCCTCAGCATACGGGATGGCTGTCCTATGATCTTCTGGTAATTGACATAATCTTCCCCCTGTATCAGCCCCATCGCGTCAAGCTGGGCTTTGATCTCTCTGTCTTTTACCACTGCAATGATAATGAAGTATTCCTTCCAATCGGATATATGGTCCGGAGACAGAACCGGAACGCCCTGGAACTCCTTCTTTGTCCGGTTATTATCGATATGCACGTCAACCTTGTATTCTAAGGCTGTACGGCGCCACTGGTCAAAAGATAACGCGACCTGTCCTGTCCCCCATACCGCCAGCTTACGGCCAGATGGGATATGGAATCCATCCAGGCTTTCAAAAAAATCCTCTTCATAGAGATAATCCTGGTTTCTCCTTAATCCCTTTTCCTGAAGTCTTTTTTCCTTGTCTGTTTTGTCAAAGTCACAGATGATGATCTTGTCATAAGACCTGTCCAGCAATGCGTCCTTTAAAAGCTTCACTTTACGGCCAAGATATTCGTTCGGGACAGGCCCGTCATCTGTAAAATAGAGGACCTCTGATCTGTCAAAAATGTAGAGAAAATCTTTGGCAACTCTGTTTATACCGTATATGATATATTTCATGTTTTTCCTTCCTTCACTTTCCTTTGGCTTCGATAATCGCTCTGTTAAATACAAAAATAATTGGTTAATCCTTTTCGCTCTAAAATCGGAATTACCTGCATCTGGTTTGCGGGATTCAGGCACACAACGATCCCCGTATCATCATCCGGTCTTACTTCCGATAAATACAGCACATTTGATCCCATCAATGTATCCGGCTTTTCCTGTCCGTCTGACACCACAAACCCTTCGGCTCCAAGGATCAGATCTTGGTATTGTCTTGCCAAATACCCAGCACCATATATATAGATATGCCTGTACTTTCTGCAAAAATCTTCTACCGCACTATGTATCATTACCTTTCTGAAATCCAGAAAAGTATCGAAACTCCCAAAATATTTCCTGATATCTGCTGTAATTGTCTCCAGATAAAAAGATAGATTCGCTTCATCCAATCCGGCATAATCCGTACTCTCAACCACCCCTGAAAAATACCCGGCATCCTGGACAATATATATCCACATATATGCCAGTTCTTCATACTTAACCGGCTGTCTCGTTAACAGGTTCCGCAAAATACCGCCGCGTATCCAAAAATTTTCCGATACCGTAAACGGAGGTTTGTCATATGAAATCTGACATTGCAGGTTCAGTCTTTTTACAGATGTGTTTATCTCTTCATACCTGCCATCCCATCCCTTTCCAAATCTGCCAAAATAATGAGCAAAATTTGCCTTTGGCGGTGCCAGGAAACCTAGATATTCTTCACTTTCAAAAAGCCCGGCTATTGCCTGAATATGAGTTTTATCCTTTATCATGTTTTCCCAAATGTTATAGAAATAGGACTTATTCGTGCAGCTTGGACGCACTTCTGAAGACATGTCTGCATCGTTTATAATGCCGACATAATCATACCGCCAAACCTCTTTGAAAATCTGCTGACTGGATTTTTCTGTCATATAAGAACACTTAGCATATCCTAACTTTCTGTATTCTTCCAGAATATTTTCATCCGATGAATATACATAAATCTGACATAAAACCTTCGCCTCTTCGAGATATTCTGTCAGATATCCAATACTTCCCGCATATCTTACAAAGACTGCCAACGCCAATGTCCCAGAAATAGCTTTTCTACAAGGATTATCAATAATATACCTTAAATGGAGATTCTTCTGCAGATCCGAACAATCCATTGTTCGGATGATATTCTTCCAGATCAGGCCCACATCATAATCCGTGTTCCCTGCAATATAGTCGATTGCCTGCCTCAAATTTTCCTGTGTCTGCATGTTCAATGTATCATAGGAAATCTGCTGTTTTTTTAAGAAAGGGAAATTTCGTTTTTTCAACAACTCATAGCATATGGTTCCGTATTGAAGGTAATTATTTGCAAAATTTCTCGAGTCATTTATCTTTGTATCTGCCAATATGTCATAACGGTATCCCAATTCTTTAAAGTACAACGTAAACCTGATCTCGTGATTTTTCACCACCGCTCCAAACGTCTCATAATAGGGCATCTCTTCCCAATATCTCCTGAATTCGACGTCATGCAGCATTACAGAACGTATGACACAAAAAAATGTCTGGATATGCTCTGGAATAACCTCTCCTTCCGTCATACTTTCTCCAAACTTAATCAATCCCCAGAAGTCTGCTCTTTTTGTATCCATCTTCGTAAAAATATCTTCCATCTCTTCAAACGGACCGAACATGGAATCATTGACTAATACTAATTCATCATATTGTAAGACCTTGTCCCATCCCAGGTAACTGCAAAGGGCATCTTTAAAACCTCCTGCATCATAGCCGATATTTTCTCGCAAAAATATCTCATCTGCATGTTCTTCAAGTATTTCCATTCCGCTGATGATTTTCTTTTCGTTGCAGACTACTGCTAAATGACTTACACAAGTTTTTAATTGCTTCAATGCATAGCCTATATATTGGTCTACAATATTCTGTTTATCATATGTAAGATAAATACATATGCGCCTCATTCGTGCCTCTTTATCTGTTTCCATATACAATTCCACGCCTAAAGTCTCCGATCTCCCAGGTATCATCTGATTCCAAAAAAAGCATATATCCCGTTGAAACGGTTGTTTGATATCCATACCCTTCTAATTTCTGACGGATTTTTTTCTCATCTTGATATCTGTGATAACAACATATGGAAGACTTAATATCATTTTTACAAAAGGTTTTTTCTGCTCCCTCAATCGCGTCTAATTCTGCTCCTTCTACATCCATCTTAACAAAGTCTGCCTTTTGATTTAATACGATATCATCTATCTTGCATGTATTTTTTGTAGTTTTATCAGAGACCGCTTTATTGACAATCGTCACCTTATTTTCGTAATTTCGAAATGTATATCTCAACACCTCATACCAAACAGGATCCATTTCAAATAAATACATATGGGACACAATGTTTATGTATTTTAATGCAAAATTCCCCTCACAGACACCTGCATCAATTACACAATCCCCTTCTTTAATATGATGATCATCTTTGATATATAAATGTGGAGAACCTGCACTTTGTTCCCGCATAAGTCCTTCAACATAATAACTCCCATTCATTTCAGTGAATCTAAAATCTTTCGGATAGTACATAGGTAGTTTCTTCCCCTCAATGGTCTGAAAATCAATATAGGGCAGATCAATACGTTTATCCCACTTCACTTCATCATATATGATATTTTTATTTATAAATTGGTTATAGACTGATATTTTGTTATCGGATATATATTTTAATGTATCTTTTATTTCTAAATCATCAGAATCTTTATAATTTCTTTCAAGAAGCAGTTTTAATGGATAGCAATAATCTTGGATCAAATGTGTTGATATAAATTCCGACAATTGGCAAAACACTGCATTATACTGGACATCATTCATTAAGAATAGTAAAACCAGATCACAGGAGGAATTCTTCAAAATATCTGGACTATATATTTTATAGTTTCCAAACATATTTCCTATTTTATTTGAATCATTGTCCAAAAAACCAATAATCTGGAAATCCCCTAAAATTCTCAGCGCAGACTCAACTTTATTTAAATAAAATTTTGCACAACGACCTGTACCAAAAAAGTATACCCTTTTCATATATTCTCCTTTTAACAAATCCTGGAAATGATCTGACTTAAATATTCTGTCTGGTCTGCTAATTCAAATGTTTGTTCCCCTACAACTTCAGCAATCATCTTTCCCGGAATTGCTATCTGTGTTTCAGCTCCTCGCATATACCATTCATATTCGTTATCTAACTGACCAATATCTAAAGCCTGATACCCTTCTTTTGCCAAATCATACGCTAACACAGTTGCACATGGGCCTAATGAAATACAGATCAGCGATTCCTTCGGTGCCGTTTTTAATACTGTATCAAAAATTTCTTTATACTTATTCCAGGCATTTTTAGAAGGACATAATACACGTGAAACAGAACAGGCATCTTCTAACAGATCATTTCCAATACCAATTCTTGAAAATTCACCTTCCACAATCAATACATCTCTGCCCTTCCAAATTTTCTTGAACAAAGGAAATATCTCATCCGCATTTTCTTTATCTTTATATATAATATAAGGTCTGGTAACATAAGCGTTATAGTAAACTCTACTCTCATCAATCATCCCAAGTATACTTTTTCTCGTTTCTCCAAACATGTACTCTCTAATGCCATCTGCTGATCTTTCCTTATATCTTTCAAGTCCTGTGAAATTCTGTGAAATTGCTATATTGATCATGTCATCTTTCGAAGCTAGCACCTCTTTTAACCGTCTGCTTAAAACACTATCAGCCTTCTGAAACCAGGGACGCTCTTTCTTTCGAATCATTTCAAATTCTCCATCCCCGAAACGGCAAAGACTACTATGATCTCTGATGATTTTTTTCAATAGATGCGCGGCACTTAGAATCTTTGGAGATGGCTGAATTCCATATTCATACGGCATACTGTCTATTCGATATTGAAGCAATTTCTTTTCTCGAATTAATCCTTCTATTCTTACTCCTCGATTTTTAAATATTGAATGCTCATCTGTTTCTTTCCAATATGATATAACTTTTTCTAATGGAATCCCTCGTTTCACACATTCCATCTCAATCGGCTTATGTTTCTTTACAGAAATAATTATATAATCATATTCTTTTTGTACAATTTGGGAAGGAGAAATAATTGAAATTCCACAAGGTAAAGCTAAGCCTTGCTTGCTTTCGTCATTATCCAATATTCCTAATATATCTATTCTTGTTTCATCAATTTCATCTATTACCTGCTGAACATAATGACCAGCTCCCCAAATATATATCTGAATCATTCTCTAATCTGCCTCCCCTTATTAAGCCATCATACAAAAGATACTGTTTTGCTGATCTGCCCTAGTTTTAACCGATCTGTTCTGCCGCCGGAATCGGATACATTGCAGCATCCCTCCCATTACAGTGATTACACATATCAAGGTATCCTTTATCTGAGTACCCAAATTGGAATTCCAAAAATATCTTTTTATCCTCATCCCCTAAATGATCTAAATCGAGAAAATCATCCTCCCCTAATTCCATCTTCAAATTTTCGGATACACTTCTTGCCATAACGCAATAATAGTACTTGTTATCCCTGATTTCCCGGCAAGGCGTTTTACATTTATCAAATACCTGTATCAGTTCTTCTGTTTTCCACTTTCTATCAACTGTTTCAAATCCATAGTCCATCCATTGAAGTTCTTTGTCCCCAATTACGAATGAAATTCGGTTCTCCTCTAAACATTCTTGCAGTTGGATATATTTCTCTTCCAAATGTTTTAACGTACCCGAATAATTAGATATCCGGATCAACACATCATACTTCTCAGACAATTCAAGTGTAGTCTTCCGCGGCATGATCGTTCCATTGGTTGTTATAGAAAAAATCTGCATCTTATCTCGATATTTTTCACCTATATATTCAATAACACTATCTAATTCAGCATACAAAAAGGGCTCCCCGCCAATCAAAACAAATTCTCTTATAAAGTCAACCTTATGAAAGAAACAATCTACGCTCCTTTTCACCGTCTTTAAACTCATATCCTGGTTATCAGCATTAACCGCATAGCATCCATGAGCACACTTTTTGCATTTTAAACTACATCGCTCAGTCAGACATATCTGGGCCAGATCCACATAGAGCATATTCTTATCATAAAGCAATAATATTGGAAATACCTTGTCCATAAATTTATCATATATGTAAAAATCTGCTCCCTCCCTTAAATTCTCCCTGCATAATTGTTCTGTTATAGCAGGAATATTTCTTATATCTGCCGCAATAATAATCAACCCTTCTCTTCCTCTCTCCATATACTCATGTAACGAGAGAACCTCTGCCCCATCTACTCCATTTTTCCGCTTTTCCTCATTATTATCAATAAAACCTGCAAAATAACCAGTCTTCTCATATACTGTCTTTAATCCGATTCCTATTAATCCAGCGCCGAATACATAAATCAATTTATGCTTGTCGCAAAATAACTGCTGCAGCTGTTCTGCCTCATAATCAAACTCATGTCCCTTATTACTCCACTTCATTGAATCCTCATCCAATCTCCTAAATATTCTTTTTCAACTATAAATAACCTCTTTTTATCCCAATTCCTGTTCATATATTAATCTTTCTAATGATAGAACATTCGAAATACCTTTTTCTTTTAGATATCTATATATCACTCCATATTCAAAGACTGCACTTACGATCACAGCATCTACCTCAGGAAGATTCTCAGATGGTAAATATATTTTTACACCTGTACGGATTTTCTCTCCTTTACGATCAATCATATACTTTACCTCTACATCACTATCAGCCAGTTCCTCATACAAACTTCTTCCTAGAATTCCATAACCATATATTGCCACCTCTTTATAACCAGCCGCCTTTAAACGGTGAGCAAGAGAAATATCTTTTACCTGCAGTTTCATCCACTCTTCCATAATATGTAGAATGTTTACATTTTTCCCCAGTTCTCTTTTTAAAACCTGTTCCATATTTTCATCTTGCAAGCGAAAACTGTCCCGTCTATTTTTATATTTCTCAATTATATTTTTATAGTGTTTTTTTGCATAAGGAATTGCTTCTAAAAATTTTTCTCTATATTTTTCATCTGGCTCCAGATACATGCCTTCTCCCCATTCATTCCACGCATTTAAAAACACAATATCATTTCCATAAGCAGCGCTTTTGGCCATTAATTCTGTAAAATAATGTGAAAATTTTTCTGGTGCAGCATGTAGTACTATATTTCCTTCACGCCCGCGCCGCGGCGTATCATCAAAACCAACCACACCTTCAAAATAGATATTTTTTAGATCCTCTTTAGATAAAATATTTTTCCAAAACTCATCATACTCCCAAGCAGATACCGTCTCTCTATCATTTCTGCATGATTCTGCCATACTCCCCAAAGCATCTGCCGGTTCATAATACAACTCCGCATCAAGCCCTTTTCCACGATTTGTATAACATGCGCTTCCTACAATATAGAGACCTTTTAATCCATGTAAACATGCAAGTTCCTGCCAGTAATCAATCATTTCCGGCATACATGAGATCTCTGCGGTCTTATAAATCAAAAACAATGGTTTTCCTTCTACCTTAATATATCTTTCATCTTTAAAAAATGGCAACAGATATTCAAAGTGCTGTTTCCACTGCAATTCGTGTCCATATCTTTGTTCAAGCAGAACCCCGCCTGATATTATATCTTCCTGTTCATGAATACTTGACCACACGTTTTTATTTTGGATCAGACTCCATGATCTTGCCCATGTTTCATTTGCCCAACAAAAACAAAAAGGCATCTGAACATCTGTCCACTTCAATAAATTTTCTGCAGGTTTTTCAAGAATTTTTCTTCCATCCTTAAACCAATAATGATACATGCACATTCCATCAACACTATATTTTTTCATAAGCGCCGCCTGCCATAGCATGGTATCCTTATCAAGCAGATCATAATAATTATAATTTTGAGGAATTCTTGGCTGATAGTGCATATCAAATAATTTTTCAGCACTTTTCACAGCTTCCCATTCTGTAAATCCCTCACCCCACCATTGATCATTTTCCTTTACTCTATGGAATTGTGGAAGATACATTGCCAATACTTTCATCTCTCATACCTTTCTAAAAGTGTAAATATAATTTTATAGCTTTAGTAAAACAGTGTCTCCTTAAATCCAGCCTCTTCATTAAAGCGACGCATACAATACTGTTTCATTTGTCGTCAGCGCATAATGACGAATATGAATTCTATACCACGGACAATGTGTCAAAATATAATACGGTATCTCCCACAGATCACTTTCTTTATGATAAATTGAAATTGCTAATTTCGGTTTGTATTTTTTTATAGTTCTTTCTGCTCCCTTCAATGCTTCCATTTCAGCGCCTTCAATATCCATTTTTATAAACGTTGCCTTTTCTCCTCGCAGCATCTCGTCTATCGAAATCACATGTATCACTCCATTCCCATTTTCGTCTATTTTCGATGATCCTGTAGAAGAGTCATTTTGAAACCTTATCTCACCGCAAAAAGAATAAGCTCCACTATTGAGTATCTCTATATCTTCCATATTGTTCAACCTTGAATATTCCTTCGCAATTGAAAACATTAACGAATCAGGTTCCAACATATAAATTCTTGAATATCCTTCCTTCGCCCAATCACAAAACTCACGGCTTGTTACTCCATCATATGCTCCCGCGTCTATAAAAACTTCATCCTTTTCCGGTCGAAACCAATCTCCCTCAGGGAAATACTGACGGCATTCCTGGTCATATATTTCAGAAATCAATTTCTTATTATTCGTTATTCTATACTCGAGTAATTTTTCAAATATTTCTTTGGATTTTTCATCTATTAAATTCTTTCTTACTAAATCTATTTTATTCTCAGAGTCTTTTATTATCTGCTTCATATATACAATGTCGTATATTCCCGCTCCCCATACATCTCCTAACGCATATACATCTACATTTTGTAACTCTGAAGTTTTTTCTAGTATTTCCAGTTTATACTGATAAATGTCTGTAGCAATATAGATTGCAATATCATCCATACCTTGAATTTGTTTAAACGTATAAACAGGTAACCCTGCAAATACTTCCCCTTCTTGCTTTACATAAGAGTCTGTAAAACCAATAACTTCAATATTCCTATTGTATAAAATATTATAAGCCTTTAACGCACTTACCGACCTGCACCAAATAATTATTCTTTTCCCTATTAAGACATCATAATTTCTTTCAATGTTATTATAATTATACCTATGGATCACTTCAAAATATCTCCTTTATTGCTTTGCAGGCATAGTCATCATTATTCCCAGACTATATCATAGCTATTTTTTTAATTAGATTTCTAAACACTTACAAGAAAAGGACAATAATAATTTATTATATTTTCCTTTTCTAACTGTTCTATAATCTGCCCCCAAATGCATGGATTAATTCCAATAATAAAAGCCGCATCTCTTTCTTTATATCTGAGTTCACTAAATTTCCAAACCTGTTTATTTAAATATTCCCTTTTATATTTCTGATCATCTGATACAACAAATCCCTGATATCCAATATCATATTTATCAAGTTTCTTTGCAATAACACCTGCATACTTACCTGCGCCCATTATATAAATCTTTTGATTTTCTTTACAATATTTAAAGAGTTCTTTCTCGCAGGACTCATCATCAAACAATAATGAAAAAATACGAATAATTTCCTCCATATATTCATGAAATTTGTATCCCGTTTCTCGATCATATTCTCTGCAAATTTCAACAAACTGCTCTCTTGTTTTTTTGGTATAAGAATTAATTATTTCATCTACAAACCCTTGCATTCTGTTGACCACATATTTCTCATATTTCTTGTTTGTATACCGATTATATTGCTCTAAAAAAGAAATCAGCCCAATACAATGAAAAAAATATTTCTTTTGGTTTAAATACAAACTTTCACCGTATGACCCCTGATGCTCACATCTATAGACAGACATAATTCTATCAAAATAATGAATTACTCCTTTACTCAAAGAATATAATTCTATAGGGTAATCCCCTATTCCCGTTTCCAGAAAAAACCCTTGCATTTCAGCTATTTCTTTTCTATATACAATAGACGCTGTAGGCAAATGACCATTTTGCTGCATAATTATTTGTTCAGCTGCCAAATCTCCTTCTTGTTTAAAAGGATTTCTTGTTTTAACATCGCCTTTTTTATAATTAATATCAATAGCATTATGTGTCGTCATAATACACTCTGTATGCTTTTCCATATAATCGATTTGTATTTGCAGTTTATTTGAATCTATCCAGTAATCATCGCCTTCGCACCAAGCTATATATTTCCCTTTACAATTTTCCCTATGAATTATCTGTATCCATTCTGTACTTGGAAACTGTCTTTTATATTGATTTTCTGCTTGATAAATCCCATGTATTATTTCTGGATATTTTGCTTCATATTCTTTAATAATTTCGACTGTTTTATCCGTCGACGCATCATCATGTATAATAATCTCATATTTAAAATTTGTTGTTTGGTTTAAAAAACTTTCGATTGCATCTCTTATATATAGTTCATGATTATATGCAGCGCACCATACTGACACCATGATAGATTTATCCATATTTCCTCCTCAAATTATTTTTATTTCTTTAGTTGTCCCCAAATCTGTTTCCTTACTAAATCCAATTTTTCATCTCCTTTTATTAAGCTTGTTTTAATGTCTATCAAATCCTTTGTATTCCATGCATCTTTCTCAAAAACTATTCCGGAATATTTAATTTGTGCATTAAAATAATTTTCTCTTGATATCTGCGGACAAATCCATTTAATAAGTCCACTTTTCTTATTGATACATAAAATATAAGCAGATGAACACATTGCAAAGTAATAAAACTCTTCGTCCTCACAATAACCAGAATATCTTCCCCATCCTTCCGGTTCTATATATTGAAAATCTTTAGGATAATCATTAAAAACTTCCGCTTCTCCAGTCTCTACGTCAATTTTATAGATTAATTCACTGAAAGCTGGTAACAAATATATTATTCCGTCAGTAACCACTATTCTCCCAAAACTATTTGTACCCTTTATTTTATGGCTGCAATCACCTATCATTCTCATACTATTAGCTTGAATATCCCAGGAGTACACCCTGCCTTCCATGCTCAATATGTAAAAAATACCTTTCCGCAATACTACATGTGCACAAAATTCTACTTTCTGCGGCAAAGCATAATTCTTCCAAGTATTTGTTTCCATGTCGTATGCCGTTACAAGATTTCCCTCTTTTTGAAAAAGCCAAAGTAAATTATTATCCTGAATTCCACATTCAAAATTAATTTCTTCTTTTTTACTATCTAAATAATAAATCAAATCAGAAATCACTATATTCTTCTCTATATCAACCTTCACTATTTTAGACATATACTTAGGGAATATATAAATATTTTTTTTGTATTTTACACATGCCACATAATTTCCCCAATCATACGTATGACAATCAATTTTAAACTTGTGATATTGGTTATTGAAAATATTGTATTTCACCATATAATATCCTTCTGTTTCAAATAAATAAATATCATCATCATCCGCAATCATTATTGCAGGATTTATTGCATTCTCTTTATCCCATCTATCAATACAAGTTATTTCTTGTTTTTCTATATCTACCCTAATTGGAATCTTTCCTAGATTGGTAACGGAATACATTTTACCATCAATTAACACGCATGATACAAAAAATAATCTTTGTTTATATTGATGGTCTTTATAGTGTTTCTTTACTATTTCTTTTTCCACCATTTCTTTTTCCACTCTTTATAAAATATAATTTCCACATATTCAACTACAATTTCAACTATGGCCGGCATTTAGATATTTCCTATATATTTTCTATATTTTTAACTCTTGCATTAAATCTCAAATTTTATCCCCTCTATGCTTCTCGTCAACCTCTCCCTCAAATCATACCCATCCCAAATAAATCCAAACTCCATCGTCTTCCCTATCTTAACCACTCGGTCAATCCCTCTCACCCCAGACTTCACCAATGGAAGAACCATATCCGTCTCCCCCAGAAGTGCCACCGTCTGCAGCTTCGCATTACATACAGGCACCAATTCCATAACATCCTCTAACTCATATTCAAAAAATACCCCCGAATTCCCACGGTATTCCTGGAGCAACCGGCTGATCTTCTCTGTTTCAATCCTTACTATCCTATTATCCTTCATTCTAACTACATGAAGACCGTCTATTGCTGTAGCCGCCAGGCATGAATTAGTCAGCTTATCAATATATTGAACCGGCTGAAATTCATACTCTTTTGCTACAACATTCCAAATCTCCTCCCAGAAAATTCCTTTTGCCTGCTGTATCTTTTCTCCTTCCCCCATCCAACAGACAAGTCTTGGAGATGTACACGCATTCTGATCTGAGAGAAATGTATCATTATAAAAATCTATTGCTAATCTTGTCTTATCCTCAATTCCCAGATATTCTTCCGCATCCAAGATACAGATTGAATATCTGTCAGCAAAGGTAACCTCGCCTGCTCTTGGCGGCAGTTCTGACTTCCGAATCTCCCTGATCGTCTGATCTCCTCCCCAGATTACACGCACATCACAGATAGACGAAAGATAATCATTCACTGCCTTATTCTTTTCGTAATTGAGAAACGCTATGTAATCCGCCCACTTCCTGTACTCGTCTTTATCCAGAACCTTACAGACCGTCCGGTTGATCATCCCAACCTGCGGAAATGTTCTCGAAGGCAGCCTAAGAATGTTCGCATTCCCCAACACAAAACCAACCGCAAATGAATATGCATAATTCACGGCTACATTAGATGGTGCAATATGAAAGACAACGCCTCTCCCTATCCGAAGACTGCCGTCGGAAAGAAATTTTTCCTTTTCTTTTTCCATATTCGCTCTTCTGATCCAAAAGGCAAATGTAACGACATCTGGATATCTCTTCGCTTCCTTATCTTTCAATAATTCATGGGAAATTTCATTCAGGAAATCAATCCGTCCCTCTGCAAAGGGCATATCCATTGACAGTTCAGGCATTTGTTTTATTGTCTCTTCATTGCCAATCCGAAACTTCATTAATTCAGAATTTAACTGCATAGGTATCGCTGCACCCCCTGATTTCTGCATTTTTCAAACGGCCAACAACAGAAAAATACTTTCCTTTTCTTCCGCACGGACAGTCATCCTCTCCTAAGAGCACCCCTTCGTCTTCTGTCAGCAGGGAATGCCCCGGATAGGATTCCGGAATCACTGACAGCACTTGAATGATTCCTCTTTCACCAATATCACAAACAGAAAAATCCTCTGGTTTACGGATAATTACATCCGAAAAAATACTTGCATGGAGATGCCCGTATTCGCACTGCATATAAATACACCCTGTCTGCTCTACCATCCCATAATAATCATGAACATCTCTCAACCCGCACGCCTGCCGGAGACAATGTTTAAATTCTTTCTGAGAGACCGCTTCTCCTTCTAATTTCTTCCAACCTCCGCCATGGATCAGAATCCCTTTTGACAAGTCGAACCGAATCCCTTCTTTCCCTAACCGCAAAAGTTCTTTATAAAAATGCTGCCAGATCATAAAAGTAAAACCAAATAAAAGAATCCGTTCATTTTTATGCTTGTCCAAAAAAGACATAATTCCTTCCACATCCAATTGCATATTATCATCTAATGCATAAATCTTATCCCGTCCAAAAATAGAAAATCCCAGAATTCCTGCACCTCTTGCACTAAATTTTGTCCGGTTCTTGATTACGGACGGACTATCAATAATCAACATTGGCATACGGCTGCTTCCGGTAAAGGAAGATACCAGCTTTACAAGCGTCTTCTGTTGATTACTGGCTGTATTCCTGTCTACATATATTTTGGAAACATTCTGTCCTGTAGTACCAGAAGATGTCATCGTCTTTACAATCTCTTCTTTTGAAACGCTTATCAGATTCAGTTCTTTAAAAAGACGTACCGGAAGAAACGGCAATCCATAATAAGAATCTACCTGCTCAAAATCAATATCAAAAGCATCTACAATTCTTTTATATGTATCACACTGTCTGTAATGCCGTCTGGACAAATCTATTAACCTTCTGTTCAAAAGTTTCTGTTTATCCTCTTTTCCAAGAGAGTATGGAGCTAATTCAAACATATTTTCATAGTTTTGTTTCATCTCTTATACCACGTAATATTTTTCCAATTCTTTGTATTGGATTTTTCCCGAATCATTTTTGGGAATCTCTTCTATTACAACAATGTCAAAAGCCAGAGAATTAATTCTTGTCTTCTCTTTGATAAATCCCTTAACCGCTTCTGTTATAGATTCATTTGTAACAAATATATGCAGATGATCATCTACCCCGGCGCTGGCGGCTTCTATTTCAAATTTTCCTTTTACCATCCTCTCAATCTCATCTAAATTCACACGATTTCCATAAATCTTCAGAAACCGTTTCTTACGTCCGACAATATAATAATATCCGTCCTCATCGAACTGTGCCATATCACCAGTCTGAAGAACCCCCTGTCTTTCATCGCCTCTTATGAGTTCTTCTCCGCATTCTGCATACCCTAAAGTGACATTTTTCCCTTCATAAACCAACTCACCGGTAATATAGGGTTTTGTAACCTCTTCACCATTTACATCAATCAGATGAAACTTACCTCCGGGAATCGCAATACCCATGGAGCCTTTCTTTTCCACAGCCTTTTCGGCAGGAAGAAAGCCCATACGCGCCGTCGCCTCGCACTGTCCATACATCACGACGAACTTTTTACCGTTCTCTTCTGCAAATCTGGCAAATTTCTCATGAAGCTCCGGCGTAAGCTTTCCTCCTGCCTGTGTCATGGTTTTAAATTCAGGCAGATCCATTTTCATAAATCGTATCTTGTCAAGCATTTCATACGTATATGGAACACCACCAAAAGATGTGGCTTCTGCCTCTTTTAAAAAGCTCCAGAATTCTTTCTGCATGAGCGACCTGTCTGTGACAAGAATGGACGCACCCACCAAAAAATGGCTGTTAATAATGGATAAACCATATGTATAATTCATGGGAAGCGTCGTGATAGGCCGCTCCTTTTCATGCAGATCCAGATACTGAACAATCGATCTTGCATTATCAAGGATATTCTCATAGCTTTGCCGGACAAATTTGGGGCTTCCTGTGGAACCTGACGTTGTAAGCAGTAATGCGAGCTCGTCATAGAGCGGATATTCTCTGCAATAATCTGTTTTTAACAATATATAATCATAGGCTCTGTAAATACAGACCATACTGTTAAACATTGTTTCTTGTGTCTCCGGCACCCATAAATATGCCGGACAATACGCATCCAACAGATTCTCTAACAATTCCTGTTCCATATGGCAGTTCAGCATAACAGGAACGATGCGGTTATTTAAAAACCCTGCATATCCAACCAAAGAGCCAATATTATTTCCACATAAAGAAAACACAAGACACCTTCGTCCGACAGCTTCTGCTAATTTCCTGCACGCTTCATCGAATTGGCTATAGGTAAGTCTTTTCCCATATTCATCAATTACTGCCATATTATTTTTGTAATCACTAAAGTTCCACATTATAGATAAATTCTCCTTTTGGTGTTACCTGTAAACCAATTTCTTCTACTCTACAACATCAACATTATATTTCTTCATAATTTCAATACCTTTAGTGAATGAATTAAAGTCAATAATATCATCTGTATCCATCATAATGTCGAATGTATCTTCCAATGTTGCAATAAGATCCATATGTCCAACTGAATCCCAATTACTTATCGCCTGATATGTAAGTGTTTTTGCTTTTTCTTCTGTCACTTCAAAACATTCCACAAACGCACCCAAATATTTATCCATATTATTCATTTTGTTTCCTCCCGTTGCAAATTATAAAATTTAATAAATTTAATTTTTAAGCAAAATCTTCTTTAGAAAATATTTCCTGTGCTTCTTCTGGTGTAAACATAGATGTGCTTCCATTTAAATATTTTTCTCTGAATTTCTGGTTTTGACCGGCTAAGCAGACTGGAGAATATTCTCCAAAATATTTTATACTAAATCCATACTTCATAATTTCCTTTAGCGACTGCTCTTTTACATTTCCTATTTTGATATTTATAAACGGACAAGGCAATACATCCCCTAAAGGTGTTATAAACAGACGATTTACAGCCCAACATCCTGTCAATTTTTCTTTCTTCCTATCATAAAAATCCCATGTGTCAAAGGAACATTTGTATTCTTTTCTTATCTGATTAAATATTTTAATATCTTCCGCATCCAAATAATTGTCCTTCCACACCCCATACGGCATAGCTAATAAAAAATAAATTCCATAATCATGATCTCTTAAATAGTTCAAAAATGTAAATAATTCTTGCGAATGAGAATTATGATGCCCGAAAATAGGCTGTGCCCATACTGTTAATCCAGCCTTTTTCCCATATTCTAATGCCTTAATTGCTTTTTCATGCGCCCCTTGTATTCCTCTGGACCGGTCATGTTCTTTTGAATCCAGAGTGGAGATACTAACTCCCAGACAATCTAATCCAATTTCTGACAATTGAAGTGCTAATTCTTGCGTAAGCAAATAACCGTTTGTAACTAATATCATCCGAAATCTTTCGGGTTTACAGGCAATAATGATCTGTATCAACTTCTGAGGATCTAACAATAATTCTCCTCCCTGCAAGACAATTTCCCAAATTCCTGATTCATGCGCTTCATCCGCTATTCTCTCTATAATATCCAATGATAAATGCTCTTTATTGTATTTCTTTTCTTCCTGCTCATAGCAAAACTCACATTTAAAATTACACACATTGTTATAATCTATTGCCATGCTTCGGGGAGTCCGTCCAATTCTATTTCCATTTTTCCGAACTCTCCTCATATAATTATGCGTTTTCTCAATAACTAACGGTTTTTCCATTCTGCCTTTTCTCCATCCTTTTTAGCTGATCGATTATTCTCTTTATAATCTTTTCTTCTGTAAGACCACAAGCATCTAATAACCTGTCATATTCACCAGCATCCGGATAGTAATCGTTAACTGCAATTATTTGATGAATTGGTTTCTCTTCCTTATCTGAATAATATTCAGCAATTGCACTGCCAAGCCCACCTGAACGCATATGCTCTTCCATACTGACAATCAAACGATACTTTCTTAAATATTCTAATTCCTCCGTATCTAACGGCTTTATCGTATGCATATTTATAACGCGGCTGCTGATTCCTCTGGCTTCTAGTTCCTTAGCAACTTTCAGTGCTGTTCCGACAATTGTCCCTGTTCCTATAAGCGCAATATCTTTTCCGTCCTTTAAGCATACAGATTTCCCAATCCTAAAATCATAATCCTGAGTATAAATAATCGGAATATTGGTTTTTCCGGAAAGTCGAAGATATGCCGGCCCATCAAAATTAATCAGAGAAAACATTGCCTTAATCAATTCCGCTCCATCAGCTGGAGATATAACTATAATATTGGGAATTGCTCTTATATCTGCTATATCTTCTATCCCCATGTGAGTTGCGCTTAAGTCTCCTTCCGCAAGTCCTCCTCCAACACCGATTAATTTTACCCCTAATTTCATATATCCTAAATTTACCCGTACTTGATCCAGTGCTCTGGCCGTGATAAATGTGGCGTAAGTTGCCGCAAAAACATGGAGTCCTTCTTTTTGCATTCCAGCTGCTATTCCCACTAAATTTTGTTCAGCAATTCCTACATCAACCATATGTTCCGGATATTGTCTCTGAAATTCTGCAGTTCCAAAATACCGAGACACATCTGCCGTCGCAAACATAAAATTCTTATCCACCTTAACCAGATCGTTTAAAATCATGCCTACTATTCTACGCATTCCAAGCATTGACCAAATCCTGGCATTTTTTCTTGTAATTTTCTGCATTATTTCAGCTCCTTCATTGCCTGTTCATACATTTCTTGTGTAAAGTAAGAAATATGCCAATCTACAACATTTTCCGCAAATGAAATTCCTTTTCCTTTTACCGTATGTGCCAGAATAACTTTCGGATTATATGTTTCCGCTAATAGTCCATCTCTTATATCAAGCACATTATGTCCATCTATTTCTATTACATCAAAACCAATGCTCTTCCATCGTTCAGCTATATTTCCTAAATTCATTACATACTCTGTGGTTCCGTCATTCTGTAATCTGTTCATATCAACAATAACTGTAACTTGTTTCAGACCAAAATGAATAACAGATGCTGCTGCCTCCCACACAGATCCTTCATCACATTCTCCGTCACCTAACAATATATACACTTGAGCATTTTCATTACCTTTCTTTTTTAAGGCTAATGCCGTTCCTGCTCCTAATGACAGCCCTTGTCCCAAGCTTCCTCCAGAAAATTCAAACCCGTGTTTTAAATCATATTTTGGATGTTTATATAAAAAAGAATTTTCTTGTAAAGCTCCTTCGATATCATCTTTTGTTAAATAACCGGCATACTTTAATGCGGCATATAAACCAATTGCGCTGTGTGCTTTGCTCAGAATAAACCGATCTCTATCTTCCCAGTCCGGATTTGATACATCATATCTTAGTATCTCTCCATACAAAACCGCCAGTATCTCTACTGCCGACATAGCGCCTCCAATGTGTGCACCTTTCGTCCCTGAATTTAGTGCCATCTTAAAAATATCTTTACGCATATTTTTTGCGATTAATTCCAACTCCATTTTTTCTTTCATTATTGCCTCCTACCAATTCGCTCTTGGCGGATTGGTTCCTCCATCCACACGCAATACCTGCCCTGTAACATATGACGCCATATCTGATGCTAAAAAAAGCACTGCATTTGCAATCTCTTCTGGCATTCCGAATCTATTTAACATAATTGCCGGCAATAGGCTATCCAAATTATTTTTATCCGAATCCTTTATCATATCTGTCTGTACAATACCAGGAGCTACAGCATTTACACGAATTCCACTTTGCCCTAACTCTCTTGCCTGCTGTATCGTCGCAGCGTTAATTGCGGCTTTACAGGCAACATAATCATAAGATGCAAAAAAACCGTCCAGAGCTGCGATTGATGAAATGTATACAATACTTCCTCTACGTTTTCTTTGCATCAACCGAAGAACTAACTGTGTAAATTCCATTTGTGCAAAAAAATCAATATTGAACAAACTGTATACATCTTGTATCGGCATCATAGAAAATCTTCGGTACTCTGATAAAACTCCAGCATTATTAACTAAAATATCAATCGATGCTTTTCTTTTTCTAATTCTCCTTACTGCCTCTCTCATCTCTTCCGGTTTACACAAATCAAAATACTCAGGTATTATCTCACAGCCATTCTTTTCTTCAATCTCATGCATATCATCTTCAAATGCTTGACTTTTACTTCTAGCACACGCATAAATAGTAGCTCCTTGCCCTGAAAACACTTCTACAATCTTTCTTCCGATTCCTCTATTTGCTCCTGTAATAATCACATTTTTATTTTCCAATAATCTCATTAATTAGGGTTACTCCTTTCACGATAAACACATGGTATTTCATCCGGAGCAATTAGAGAAAATTCTATTGTACATGACAACGCATCCCCGACTAATGCTTCTCCCTGAAACCATGCTACTCCTCGTCTATATGAATTTAGTATCACTCTTGTTTTCAATACATCTCCTGGTCTGACAGCTTTGTGAATCCGTACTGACTTACAACTTCTAAATAAAAGCGACAAATTCTTTTTCCCCTTTAAAGCATTAATGATCAATCCTCCTGTCTGCATAATTGCTTCCATTTGGAATACACCAGGCATAACTGGATTCCCTGGAAAATGATATTGGAAATACCAATCCTGTGCTGACACCATTTTTACAGCTGATGCTGATTTCCCCGGAATAATCTCAACATGATCCAAAAAAATATATTCCGAACTTTGCCGAAAATACTTTTTCATATTTTCACTTGTTAATATCACTTTTTCTTCCATAACTAAACCAACTTCTCCCAGACGTCCATTATCTTCTTATATATCCCAACAGAATCAAGTCCATTTTCTTGTTTCATATACTTATAATCTGCTGGATGAAGAAATTGATCTTCGATTCCAATTCTTACCAACGGCAAAGAATTTTTTGAAGAAGCTAAAAATTCTGCAATTGCACTGCCTATTCCTCCGACAATATTATGCTCTTCAACCGTAACCATTAATTTTTCGTTAGAATATTTTCTTAATATTTCCACATCCAACGGCTTTATTGTATGCATATTTATAACCGTAGGAGAAATCCCTGCCTCACATAATTTTTCTGCTGCACATAAGGCTTCTGAAACCATTTCTCCTATTGCAACAATGACAAGCCCTTTCCCTTGTCTCATAACTACCGACCTGCCAAACTTAAAATCATAAGGTTCTTGATACAAGATTGGACCATTTAAATTTCCAGACAACCGAATGTACACAGGACCATCATAATTAGCCGCACAATGAACTGCCTGATACGCTTCTGCTGCATCTGCAGGCGATACCACTATCATATTAGGAATCACCCGCATAAGTGCAATATCTTCATAAGAGTAGTGTGTATTGCCTGACATTCCCATAGCTAGTCCGGCTGCTGAGCCAATCACTTTCACATTTGCCTTTTGATATCCCAAGTTATGCCGGATTTGTTCATAGCTTCGCATGGATATAAAAGTTGCATAAGTCGTTGCGAAAACTGTATTTCCTTCAAATGCAAGTCCAGCTGCTACACCAATCAGATTTTGTTCAGCAATACCTACATTTATAAATTTACCTGGATGTCTTCGCCTTACTCTGTCCAAACCAGACAAATTTGCCAAATCTGCCGTAATAACATAACAATTCTCTCTATCTTCTAATAATTCAGGTAATGCAATCCCACATACAGTACCTCTTTGCCCTAGCCTAGACCACGTTCTTCCATTTCGTTTATCAATTTGCTGCATGAACTATTCCTTTCCCTGAACCTCTGAAACTGCCTGTTTATAGGACTGTTCATCCAGTTCTGAATGATGCCACAACGGATTCCCTTCCATAAAAGCAACACCCTTTCCCTTTATGGTATTTGCAATTATTGCCAATGGTTTTCCATCTCTATTTTCCCGAAATCCTTGAATTATTTCTGATACATTATGCCCATCAACTTCTTTCACTTTCCAACCAAACGCCCCAAATTTTTCAGATAGATTATCCAAACCGGCAATTTCCATAGTAGTACCATCATATTGAAGCCCATTACAATCCACAATCGCAACAAGATTATCCAATTTATAATTTGCTGCAAACATTAGAGTTTCCCATATAGATCCCTCTTCGCATTCTCCATCACCCAAAAGTACATATATACTTCTCCTGCTTCCCACAGCTTTTGCATGAATAGCCATACCTGCCGCAACAGAGAGCGCCATGCCCAAACTCCCCCCTGCGTATTCAATCCCTTTTTCTATATTTTTAATAGGGTGTCCTACAAAGTCACTGCCATTTTTTTCGAAAGAACATAACTCATCATCTGTTATAAACCCAATCTCATTTAATGCAGTATAATAGGCCAATACACAATGTGCTTTACTAATAAGAATTTTATCCCGATCCTCCCAAAATGGATTCGTTCTATCTACCCTTGCAATTTCTCCATATAACACTGCTAAAATTTCTATTGAAGAGAGCCCGCCTCCCAAATGAGCTCCTGTTTTTCCTGCACCAAAAGCCATTTTTAATGCTTTAAGCCGCATCCTTTTCGCCATTGCCTTTAATCTACATTCTTGCTCCATCTTGTTCTCCTTATTTGAACACATGGTGATCTTCGTTTTTTCTTATTACTCTCGCCGGATTTCCCATCACAACCATACTATCTTCTACAGCTCTATATACATTTGAACCCATACTTAAAATTGAATCATTTCCAATATGTAGTTTTTCTAAAACATTACATCCCATACCAATATACGCCCGTTCGCCAATTATCACTCCGCCACCCAAAGAAGCTTTTGCCGACAACACCGCATGGTTATCAACCTTAGTATCATGCCCCATGGTTACCATTTGCTGGACTACAACATTTCTACCGATCTCAGCACCTCCTGTTATTGAAGCAAAAGCTAATACAATAGTCCCTTCCCCTATAACAACACTCTCTGAAATATTAGCAGATGGATCTATCAATTTTGTAAATCGGAATCCGTGCTCCTTACATTTTTTGTATAAACGCATTCTTTCAAAAGGTTCACCTAATCCAATAACACATTCTGAACTATCTTTTATCCGCAATGCATCTTCAAATCGTAATACATCCACACCATAAAAGTCTCTTTCTTCTCGAATATCATCAATAAAAGAAATTCTCTCCCAAACATTAAGGGTTTTATTCAATTTCATCGCCAGGTCACACAAATCCCGCCCTAATCCTCCCGAACCATATATCAACAGCTGCATTACCCTTCTCCTCGGTTTACTTAATTTTGTCAGCATTTTTTGTCTATTATTACATTCCACACCTTTTCAATCACATCTTTTTTCAACTCCTCATACAACGGCAGCACCAACACCCTCTCTGCCAATCCCCTTGCACATTCCAGTTCCACTCTCTCAAACATATCCGCAAAACAATCCTGATCCGCAGTCAATGGATAAAAATACTTCCTCGTATATATCCCCTTCCCTTTCAATCGTTCATACAACTCATCCCGGCTCAGCGGATACTCTTCTTCAACCAAAATCGGGAAATATCCATAATTACTTTCCACATCCGCCTTCTTTTCAAACATCCTGATCCCCGGAACATCCTTAAGCCGCTCTTCATACTCCCCTGCCAATATTTTTCTTCGTCTTACGGCATCTTCTATATGTCTCAGATTGCACAGCCCCATAATTGCACAGAACTCATTCATCTTCGCATTGGCACCTACTTCTGACACCAGTTCTTCACTGCGGATCCCAAAATTTTTCAAATCATATAATCTATCATACAGCCGCTGTTCTGAAGATGCTGCTGCGCCCCCTTCTATCGTATTAAACACTTTCGTGGCATGAAAGCTGAACACCGAAGCATCCCCATAGCTGCCGATCCCTTTTCCTTTATAAGTCACGCCAAACGCGTGTGCCGCATCATAGATAACTTTCAGGCTGTATTTATCTGCAATTCTCTGGATTTCTTCTACATTGCACACATTTCCATATACATGCACCGGTATGATCGCTGCTGTATGTTCGGTTATTAACTCCTCAAGCTTTGTCTCGTCTATGGTTCCATCCTCTGGCTTTACATCACAAAACACAGGTTTCAAATGATTCCTTACGATTGCATGTGTTGTAGAGATAAAAGTAAAAGGAGTCGTAATCACCTCTGCACCTTCCGGAAACCCCATCGCCTGAATGGTAAGTTCCAGCGCCATATGTCCATTTACCATCAAGGAAACCTGCGGCACATCCAGATAATCCTTCAACCTCTCTTCCAGCTCCTGATGATACTGCCCCATATTCGTCAGCCAGTGACTGTCCCACAAAGGCTTTATAGCCTCTATGTATTCCTCATAAGGCGGCATTGAAGACCGTGTTACAAAAATCTTTTGATTATCCATGCTGTGTTTCCTTCTCATACTATTTCTTTAATCTCTAAATCAAGAAAACGAGGAGTTATTTTATATTTCTGTTCTCCTCGTATAATATAATAAAATACATATACTTCATTTTCTTGCCTTATTTTCTCATATCTCCAGATACATTCTGGATTCAAATAAGATATATTGGTCATCCGCCTTCCTGCAGATGATGCGGATTCCTCCGCTTCGCTCCTTGCTACCTCATACGTTGCCGCCACCCTATAGTTGACAATCCGCAAATGCATCTGTGCAATTCCTTATCCCGCATGTTCGCAAGGTCTTGGCATACCCAATACGCAGACATGAAAACTATCCGCCTTCTATCTGCCTTCTAATGCCGTAAAATATTTTTTATATAGCAGGCTTTATGCCTGCCTTATCATGAACGCACCTCTTAGTCCCTGAAACCATCAAGAATTTTCCATGATTCCCAACAGTCCGCAACGGTGAAACCCCGGTTCATCACCAGTGTTTATCTAAATGGTTGTTCTTATGATCCCGTCTCCCTGCCCTCGCTTTTTCACATTACGGGCAGTGTTAGTTTTTTCTTCCGTCTGATATCCGCAAGCAGAACAGAAAAACATGCCTTCCGCCTTCGTCCCAATCGATCCGCACTCACTGCACTCATTACTGATATCCTTACCGAGCACCTCCACAATCTCGACCGACTGTTCCCTGCATTTCTGCTCCAGTCTTTTTCGGATATATCCTCTCTGCCATTGGGCGACAGAATGGTTAATCTTCTTGTTGTATCCGCCCGCCTGTGGTTTCGGAAGCTTTACTATATAAATAGTCTCTGGCTTCTCCTCAGCAAGGAAGCGGTTCAACTCCTGGTTAATATAACTGTGAAGCCGTTCTCTTAACCGCCGCTTCTTAGCGTAATATTTCTTACGCCCCGGATTATCCGCTTTATTGCGCTTGTAGCTGCCGATCTGCATCTGCATCCAATCAGAATACTCTAATTGATATCTTCCTAATTCTTCCCCGTATTGATGCCCCTCATCTGTCGTCAGCATTGTATAAAGCCCTACAGCCGCGCCGATCTGATTCTGATAATCTTTATGTCTGTGTACAGAGACATTCACAGGAACCTTAAGTTCAATACGGTTCTCCTGAGGATACAGCTTGATCCGAATCTGACACTTATACTGATTGTTATCCGTCAATGGTATAAAGACCCGTTTTCGTTTTTCCTTGATAGAAATATAGATCCCATGGTCTGCATATCGGTATGCCCGTTCTGCCACGGAAAATACATCTGCCGTATCCGTATGCAGCTTTACAAGGTATTTGCGAACCTGTCTGCACAGATAACGATGCAATCTGTCCGTATCTACCGGTTCCGCCACCTCATGGTACTGTTTCTTCAACTTTGCCGCCAATTCTATCGGCTTCCGATTTAATACTTCTTCAAAGGCATTATTGACTTTCAATATAAAACGGAGATAGTGCTTCTCTTCATCTGTAAAGCCTTCATTTTTATTAACCAGCGTCAAGATCTTCGACTTTGCCTTCGTCCACTGGCACTTGATATCACCCAACGCATCAAAGACAGCCAGATAAAAATAAACTGCCGGCACTCCTAATTGCTCTCGGTATCCGCTCGCAGTCATCTCATTCTGCACAGTATAACCCGGATAGAGCTTCGAGAGACTTCCAATCCCGCCGAACCGGACATACACATAATTCTTTACCTTTTGGTAATCCTTTGCAATATCCAGAAGCTTCTGCATATCTTCATCTGAGACTGGCTCCTTATTATACTGATGAACAGTCTTACATATCGTGTCTGACGGCATTTTCATTCCCTCATCTGAATGATTTTGCTTAAATCTGTTCTAAAAGCATGAAATTTATAGCTATTGCATTCAAATTCCAACCGGATCCCCTGCACTTACAGCTCACGCAACGCCTGCAAATACAGCGTTCTATCGCTGGAATACCATTACGAAAAAGTGTAGTTTTTCGTAATAATGTACATGGAAAAATTTTTATGCAAATATCACAAAAAAGGGGGATTAAGTTTATTGACTTTTTGTCGATAGTATATTAGAATAGTTAAGAATTTGTAGCAAATTTTTCATTACGAAAAACTACACTTTTTCGTAATAGTTTTTTATTTCTTTTTTACATAATTTCTCACATTTCGATAAATTACCCACTTCAAAAGAAAATGAATACAAAAAAATATACGGCAAGCGCCTGTGCTTTCCGCTGACACAAGCGCTCGCCGCATAAGAGCATTATTCTCAATTATTTATACAACTGTTTCCAAATGTACTCCCCTGAATACTGATCTCATTCATCAGGCAAGCGGCAGGCAAGCCGAATATTTCTCCGTCTTACTTCCAAGCATTGGTCCGCTTTTTTCATACCATTGATAGGTCACAGTCTCACTGTCATCTCCCCACACCCGCGGACAGTCAGTATCTTCCCAATCAAGCGGAACCATATGTCTTTCCTGCCTGGATGCCTTTAACATGATCTGACGCAGTTCTTCCTCTTCTTCTTCATTCAAAGCTCCCGGTTTTGCAGAGATGAAAAGAGGAGTTCCGCTCATAGCAACCGCATCCGCCCACTGCCTGTTTAATTCCCACGGGATATCACCGGTAATTCCTACACAGTCTGCATCTATATGATAAAATGTTCCGTGTCTTGGAAGACTGAACGCCAGTGTATTGACTCCCATACATCTGGTACGCTCCCAGTTCAATCCGCTGGTGTCGTCGCCTGTTCGGTTGAGCTGCATAAGCCCCGCCCCCAGATGGCCGATGGTATTGCACCCCAGAATCAGGGTATCATATGGTCTTGCCGCATTGTAGATCGCCTCGTAGAAATCCTTTACAATCTCTGCACTGGTCCTATGTCTGTCATAGAAATGCCATCCGTCCTCTGTCACTAACGGATTCATCTCAAATCCCCATTTTCCAAAGAGGTCAAACGTTGAAAAATCATGCTTGATCAACTGGAAGCCCCACTCGCAGATCCTCTCAACATCTTCTATAATATAATGGAGTGCGTCAGGATGGGACGGGTCTACACACTGATTGTGGCTGAGCCTCCATTCATCCGGTATCACGTCGTCTTCATTTAACAGGAAGCGAACCCAGATTCCCGTACGCACTCCCATATTCTTCATCCTCTGCGCGATACGGCTCATATCAGGAAACTTTGCATTCCCCTTTCTCCAGGGTCCGCCGTTATATTCATCCAGTCTGTGATGTTCCTGCCAACAATCGTCAATTACCATGAACGGCGGATTCGAAGCTCCTTTAGTCAGCTTCACAAGCTCTTTTGTATCGGCCAGGATTTCCTCCTCACTGCTTTTACCATATGCATAGTACCAGTTATTGCTGCCATACACCGGATATTTCGGCAGGATTGGGTTAGGGCACATTCGGCCGCAAAAACGCCGCGCTGCATCATAGGTAAAATCTTTGCGAGCGAAGTTCTTGCTCCTGCATCCGCCTTGTACTGCTTCATCCGCCGCATTGGCTGTGAATCTTTCACATACGATCTTCGCCGCATGCAGAGTTCTTCCTTCCAGCAATACTCCTCTTCCGCCGCAGCGCACATCAAGGTACAGCGTAACGCCTTCCGAATCCGCCTGCCAGTAACACATTGCCCGCGGCTGCACCATTACCCCAAAGCACATAACTTCTCCCGGTACAGCTGCAAGGAAATACCACGGCATGATCCGTCGTCCGCTCATTCCGCGCCATTCCAGGTCTCCATATCCGCGCTCCCATGCATCTCCAAGAAACCGAACCTTCTCGGGCCACTGATAAGCCCATCTTACCTTCACACCCTTCACTGCCTCAACAGAAGTGATACTCACCTCTTCATATCCAGTACCTTCTGTGAATTCTACCTTTGTTCCTTCCTTACTTACCTCTCTGCCTCCGGCATTTACAACTACACTTTCCTCTTCTGTCTCGATCGTAACATAACTCGGAACACCCAGCTTAAAATGTTCGTTTGCCATTGCCTTCATCTTGTCCTCTCCTTTTCACTCTTTATTGCTTCGAAGCATCGGGCTATACAGCCATGCCTGCATGGATAATTGGTTTCCCGTCAAGCGCCGCATATGTCAATCCGTCATGACCGTCATACACCAGCTTTAATGAGAAGAACTCCCTTCCTTCTGCCAACAGGCGGAAGAAGATCTTATCCCCCTCCCAGATATTCAGATTCTCGATCTTATCTATTTCTACCCATTCAAGCTCTCCTTCATCACAGTCGATCGGCTCCCCTTCGAATCCATCTGCTGTAAATAAAGACATATATTCCGTAACTCCGTTTCCCGATACAAAAGTCACAAGCCCTCTGTACTGATAAGACGTAAGTGTATAGCCTGTCTCTTCCTTTACCTCCCGAAGCAGGCACTCCTCTGGACTCTCATCCGCTTCAAAATGTCCGCCCACACCAATCCATTTATCCTTATTGACATCGTTCTTCTTCACTGTCCTGTGCAGCATCAGATATTTGTTATCACGTTCTATATAGCATAGCGTGCTTAATTTCGCCATTTTCTTCACCTCCTGTCTCTCCAATCGGAAAATGGAACGCCACCTTTCTTTCTATGACATTTTCCTGATCCTCTCAATCGCCGCCACCGTATTCTCATAAGACCCAAATGCCGTCAGCCGGAAGTACCCTTCCCCGCTTGGCCCGAAGCCTGAACCGGGCGTCCCCACCACGTTGGCACGCTCCAGCAAATGATCGAAGAATTCCCAGGACGTCATTCCCTGCGGTGTCTTAAGCCAGATATACGGAGCATTCACCCCGCCCGACACCTGATAGCCCGCATCCTTTAAACCTTCGTATATAACTTTTGCATTCTTCATATAGTAAGCGACCTGTTCCTTAAGCTGAGCCTTCCCCGCTTCAGAATACACGGCCTCTCCCGCCTTCTGTACGATATAAGGCGCCCCGTTATATTTCGTGCCGTGGCGTCTCGCCCACAGAGAATGAAGCGTGACGCCTTTGCATTTTACCTCCTTGGGGATCACAGTCGCGCCAAGTCTGACTCCTGTAAACCCTGCATTCTTCGAGAAGCTTCTAAGCTCAATGGCACAAGTTCTCGCCCCCTCGCACTCATAGATACTGTGCGGCACATCTTCCTCAGATATATACGCTTCATATGCCGCATCATAGATGATGACCGCACCTTTCTTGTTGGCATAATCCACCCATTCCTGAAGCCGCGCTTTCGTAACAGCAGAACCCGTAGGATTATTGGGGAAGCACAGATAGATGATATCCGGCGTCTCCTTCGGAAGTTCCGGCGCAAAATCCGTCTCCTTCGTGCACGGCATATAGATGACATCACTCCAAGTCTCTTTAACCGGATCATAAGTTCCCGTACGTCCCGCCATCACATTGGTATCGACATAGACCGGATATACCGGGTCGCAGACTGCGATCTTATTGTCTTTTGCAAATATTTCCTGAATATTGCCGGAATCACATTTTGCTCCGTCCGAGATAAATACTTCGTCCGCCCGAACGTCGCATCCTCTGTCCTGATAATCGTTCACAGCTATAGCGCTTCTCAGGAATTCATATCCCAGATCCGGCGCATATCCGTGAAATGTCTCTGCCCGCGCCATTTCATCTACTGCACTGTGCAGCGCCTCGATAATCGCCGGCGCCAACGGCTGTGTCACATCACCGATTCCAAGACGGATGATACTCTTACCTGGATTCGCCTCCTGATATGCCGCTACCTTCTTTCCTATAGTTGAAAACAGATAACTGCCTGGTAACTTCAGATAATCTTCATTTACTTTAAACATTTCTCTTCTCCTTCCCAAGAACACATCTACAGATCCATCATCCTATATTTCTATCTCGCCTTCATACACAGTGACCGCCGGTCCTGTCATATAGACTCTCTTGCTCTTCTCGTCCCACTCGACCAGCAGATCTCCTCCCAGCAGCTTCACCGTAACCTTACGCTCCGCCAACCCGTTAAGAATGCTCGCCACAGCCGCGGCGCAGGCCCCCGTCCCGCAGGCAAGCGTCTCGCCGGAACCTCGTTCCCACACTCGCATCTCTATCGTCTGACGATCGATCACACGGACGAATTCTGTATTGATCCGATTCGGGAATCTCTCGTGATTCTCAAACTTCGGTCCGATCTTCTGAATGTCCATATTCTTTATATCATCCAAAAAGACAACCACATGAGGATTCCCCATAGATACGCCTGTCATCCGGTATTCCATCCCATCTACAGCTATCGGTTCGTCTATAACTCTGCCGGCACCGGTAGGGGTTTTGGTGTCACCATTTGCCGCATTGACATGAATTGGAATTCTTTCCGCTCTAAGCTCCGGTACATCCATATCGACTCTTATCTGCACAGCCTTGCCGTTTTCCACCGTCAGATCCAGATATTTGATTCCTCCGAGAGTCTCTATGGATATACTTGTCTTATCCGTAAGACCGTAATCATAGACATATTTCGCTACACATCGGATTCCGTTCCCGCACATCTCTCCGCGGGAACCGTCAGCATTATACATCATCATCTCAAAATCCGCCTTTTCTGACGGACAGATCAGAATCAAACCGTCCGCCCCGATTCCATAATGCCTGTCGCTTACATATCTTGCCGTCTCTGACGGGTCGTTAACCTTCTCCTCCAAACAATTCACATAAACGTAATCATTGCCCAATCCCTGCATCTTTGTAAACTTCACTTTGCTCTTTTCCTTTCCTGTATCTTTGTAAATTTCACTCTCTTCCTATCTTGTCCTATACAGCCGCAGGAGTGAATCTCACTTCGTCATGACACTCAATATCATCTCCGCCGTCTCAACCATATTCGTACCGCTGTCCATACTGCTCTTCTGCAAATATCTGTGGGCTTCTTCCTCCGACATACCATTACGGCTCATCAGCAGCTCTTTCGCTTTCGTTATTAATGCTTTCTGCTGAGAATTCCTGTTTTTCTGATCAGATTTCCTCTTTTTGCGTCTTTGTTCTATGGTATGTATCATCGTCTCCAACATATTTATCAGATCATACGCTTTGACCGGCATAGACAGGCCGATCACTCCGTCCATACAGCCTTCGGTCCATTTATCCGCCGACGCCATCAAAAGCATCTCAAACTCTCCGGGCAGATATTCCCGAAGCCCCGTATACATCATATCCTTCAGCTTATATCCGCACACAACGATCCCCTCGTCTGCCATATCTGCATATTGCAATACCTGTGCACCCGCTGTACAGACCCCTGTTACATCCATCCCGCTGCGCACGATCAGGTTGCGAATCTTGGCCGCATTATCTTTATTGGAAAATGCAACAATAATACTAACCAAACTCACACCCCCTGCCGACCTACATCCGATGCAGATATCTTCCGATCTCCCACTCTGTAACCTGCGCGCGGTAATCCGCATATTCCTTTTCCTTCGCCCGAATCAGCTTTTTCGACAAATCCTCTCCGAGCACCGCCTGTATATATGTGTTCTTCCCGAACTCTCTTGCCGCCTCCAGAAGGCTTCCCGGAAGTTCCTCTATTCCCGCTTTCTTCCGCTGTTCCTCCGTCATTTCAAAAATGTTGCAGTCAATACTGCGAGGCGGCATAATCTCGTTTCTGATGCCGTCTAAGCCGGCCGCAAGGCATACTGCCAGAGCCAGATAAGGATTCGCCGACGGATCCGGGCTCCTAATCTCTACCCTTGCCGACGTCCCCTTCACGGCCGGAACGCGAAGCAGCGGCGTCCGATTCTTGGCCGACCAGGCAATACAGACAGGCGCCTCATATCCCGGCACCAGCCTCTTATAAGAATTCACGGTTGGATTCGTTATAAAACTGATCGCCTTCATATGTCTCATGATTCCCCCGATGAAATAGTAAGCCTCGCGGCTCAGCCCCTTCTCATCCTCTGCATCTGCAAATACATTGACGCCGTCCCTGTCAAGAAACATGTTAATATGCATCCCGGAACCGCTGATCCCGTACTTGGGCTTCGGCATAAATGTCGCATGAAGTCCGTGACGCTTCGCGATCGTCTTTACCACCAGTTTGAATGTCATGATATTATCCGCGGTTTCCAGCGCCTCTCCATATTGAAAATCAATCTCATGCTGTGCCGGAGCCACCTCATGATGGGAAGCCTCTATCACAAACCCCATATCTTCTAACGTCAGCACCATATCGCGCCGCGCATTCTCCCCCAGATCAAGCGGACCTAGATCAAAATACGTCGCGCTCTCATGCGACAGTGTAGTCGGCCGCCCGTCCTCATCCGTATGGAACAGGAAAAATTCACACTCCGGTCCGGCATTGAACTCATATCCCATATCTTTCGCCTCTGACAGCACTTTTTTCAGAATATACCTTGGATCGCTCTCAAAAGCCGTTCCGTCCGGTTTGTAGACGTCGCAGATCAGCCGCGCCACTTTCCCCTGCTGCGGTCTCCAAGGAAAGATTACAAAAGTATCCAAATCCGGATACAAATACATATCCGAATCCTCGATCCTAGCAAATCCTTCAATGGACGATCCGTCAAACATGATCTGATTATCAAGGGCTTTCTCCAACTGGCTTGCCGTAACGGCGACATTTTTCATCGTCCCGAAGATATCCGTAAACTGCAGCCTGATGAATCCCACATCCTCCTCTTCAACCAATCTCAAAATATCCTGCCTTGTATAATGATTCATCTGATCTTCCTTCCATTTTCAACTATATACCGTCAACTATATACCCTTTCAGGCATCCCCTGTTACACGACCCTTAATGTGACGAACTATCGTCCGATAAGGTCTGTATAATAAAATGGGCGCTCTCATGCTATGATGAAAACGCCTTTGTTCTGTCTTATAAATTATAAAATAAAAACAGGTATTTTGTCAACTCGACAAAATGTCCAAGATTCCATGCCTCTGCATATCTATGTCTGCATCATTGCCTAAATATCCGATTACTCTGCCTCATTCCAGCAGCCGTCATCCGTCTGTACATAGGAATTGCCGTTATTGTTGCCGCAGCTGATCCCTCTCTTGATCGGAGCAAGGCAGAAGCCTTTGATCACTCCAAGCATGATACAGCATAAGATTACCAGCACCTTTTCTGCCGGCGTCCAGTCTCTTGCAAAAAATTCCTTAATACTCTCCCATATGTCTCTCATCAGCATATCCTCCTTATTCATTTCTGTTTGAAACATCTTCTGTTTGGATTATTACCATTATAGTTTATTTCATGGAAAAATGGAAGTTAAACCATTGAAAAAGCATACCGCATTTGTTAGAATATGATTATTATTCAGATAAAATATTCTACAAATGAGGTGAGTAGATATGGGACTTGCAATTCCAATAGAGACAAGCGCACGCCACATACATCTGTGCCGCGAAGATTTTGATATATTATTCGGCGAAGGCAAAGAACTGACCTTCAAAGCCGAATTAAGCCAGCCGGGACAATACGTCTGCGAAGAACGTCTGGCCGTGAGAGGCCCCAAGAGCTCCTTTGAGAATGTTGCCGTTCTTGGGCCTTTCCGTAAAGAGACACAGGTTGAGATCTCCATGACTGATTCCCGCAAGCTCGGGATTCCCGGCATCATACGTCAGTCCGGCGATACGAAAGATACCCCGGGCTGCATTCTGGAAGGCCCCAACGGGCAGATCGAACTGGATCACGGCGTCATCGTCGCCAAACGGCATATCCATATGACTCCCGTTCAGGCAATCCAGCTCAACGTCAAGGATAATGACGAAGTATTCGTAATCATGGAGAGCTTCGAGCGTTCTCTGATCTTCGCTGATGTAGTGGTCCGTGTACATCCGGATTTTGCACTTGCCATGCATGTGGATACTGATGAAGCGAATGCGTTTGCCAACGAGAACAACCCAACCGGTGCACTCCTGAAGCTCTTCGGAGGGCGTACATACAATCTGCAGAAATGGGCTGAAGAGCTGCAGAACGGTATCAACCGCTTCTGACGGATCAGAGCTTCGCCGTCAGTGTCTTAGCGCTGACTCCCTTAAGCATTCCAAGCTTACCTGAAAGTGAACTGGTTGCGTCCCCGGGCGCATCCAGTACCACGCTGATGATCGACACTTCCCGCTCTCTGTAGGGAATCCCCATACGTCCGACCACATACTGACGGAACTCATGGAGCAGTTCGTTGACCGCTCCCGCCGACTCTTCATCCTTGATGATAATACTGATTACTGATACCTTGTTATCCATCGTCTCTTCCTTCCTCCCGCATAACGATTCCCGCCTATGTTAACGCTCCTTAATCTGCCGGCCGGTCACATCAAGATGATACCCGTCCTTATAGATTAATTCTGACACCGTAACAAGCAGATATCCCTTTTTTTCTAATTTATTTATCAGCTTTTCCAGTGCCTCCGCTGTGTATTTTGTTCCGCTGTGAAGCCGGATGATCGCACCGTTCTTCAAATTCTTGTCGTCCATGACTGCATCCACAATATACTTCGCACCGTAATCCTTCCAGTCAAAACTGTCCACAGGCGATACACCTGGCAGTCCAGGAAATATAAAGTATAGCGCGCCATTAAAGGCATCCCTCTAACATGTCCCTGCCTTTTCTCTTAACTCTTTTGAACCGATAGGTGTCTGTTCCATTATACTTTATTTTTCCGTCTTTCACAATCATAAGCAGCTTATATTTATACTTTCCATGTAATCTCAATCGAGTCATCATACACTTTGATCTTCTCAATAAATGCCTGTGCTGTCAGTTTCTTTTCTTCAAATCCCAACTGTTCAAATATAATCCTCTGATAATTTTGTTTTCTGTCGCTGTCCGGGGTTTTATAAGCTTCCTTAATCTCTGTCTTACGCGCATCTAATGCTTCTAATTCCTGATTTATGTATTTCATGGATATTTCCGAGGACTCTGCCATCAGTCCGAGGAGCCTGCTGATTTTTTCATTGATTTCCTGAAGTTCCCGCCGTCTCTGTTTTTCTTTTTCCCCTTCTGGCCCCCGGATATATTCTCTGTTGCACTCATCCAGTATTTCTTCCAACCCTTTCTGTACCTCATATTCAATTTCTTCCGGTCTTTGATCAAAGGACTTTTTACTGCAGATATGGAGGTTGCCCCGCCCGCTGCAGTAGAGATATTTCTTATCCTTCCACCTCCTCACAGTAAGACTGTATCCACATTCCCCACACTTTAACAGTCCAGTCAGCCATGTATGTTTTCCTTTTCCGGCGTTCCCGATCTGCCTGTTCTGTTCCAGTTTATGCTGACATGCAAGCCATATGTCAGAAGGGATTCTTCCCGAAAAATTCGTCAGGGATACGACATGGTTCTGAAGCTCCGTATATTTCCGTATGTTTCCGGTGCGTTTTCCGACTACATGCGCAGAACAAGTTCCGTCAAAATCCTCCTGGGCATTTGAAAAGCGCTCTACTCCACGGCTCTTATAGTAATAATAGATTTCCTGATCAGCCCGGACATAGACCGGGGAATGAAGAATTCTGGAAAGCGCCACATTATCCCATGCTGCCCGTTTTTTACACGGAATCCCTCGTTCTGCCAGACTGTTGGCTATCATACCGAGAGAGGTATCCTCTAAAGCGTATCTGTAGAAGATTTCCTTTACAACCTCAAATTCATCCGTGTAATCTAAAGATGGTACGGTACTTCCATTTTCACTTTTTTTCTTCACATTTATCATGCCATAAGGCGCCGGACCACCCGGCCAGTTCCCCTGACGGATACGGGTATAATAATTGTCAGTTACGCGTTCACCGATCGTCTCACGCTCTAATTGGGCAAAAACCATAATAATGTAAATCATGGCTCTTCCCATGGGAGTGGTTGTGTCGAATTTTTCATTTACAGATACGAACTCCACCTGATTCTTTTCTAGCTCATTCCAAAGCTGTCCAAAATCTATGATGGATCTGCTCAAACGATCAAGACGGTATACAATGATCTTGCTGATCTTTCCTTCCTTTACATCTTTTATCATGGACTGGAATCCCGGGCGCTGCGTGTTTTTGCCGCTGAAACCTTTATCCTTGTATATGAGCGCAGACTCCGGATGGCTGCACTCATGCCTGCACAGATCGATCTGACCTTTAATTGACAGAGAATCTTTTTTATCCTTTGACTGTCTTACATAGATCGCTTCATTAAGTCCAGCCGTCCGCTTCACCTCCTCTCTGCTTAATGCAGTCAGCACACTAGCTCTTACTTACAGCAGGTTTTATTATTTTTTTGAGCTGCCTGAAGTTTGATCAGGAGACCGCGGTAAATATGGATTGCTTCCGGCTCAGTTCCATATCCTTTTTGACTTTTTTTTCTTATATTTGTAACCCTCATAAGCACATCCTCCTTTATGTATAATATGTAAGCCTGCATGTCCATAATTACCTATCTCTAAAGATCGAGTAGGGGGAATTTAATCCCCCTCTCACACCACCAGTACGTGCCGTTCGGCATACGGCGGTTCAACATCACTTCAAAGCATGACGTTCCAGGTAATAATCGTAGCAACTGACAAGTCCTGCCTGTGACAGCTTTTCTTTTGAGATT